>ERZ1035037.3-NODE-3-length-137601-cov-42.104387_pt1 | contig 137601 bp, 146 predicted proteins | sample MGYA00520618_ERZ1035037 | MGnify/ENA primary metagenome ERZ1035037 (study PRJEB33766, sample SAMN09781741) | gut metagenome | biome: gut microbiome | host: Homo sapiens | place: Madagascar | study: EMG produced TPA metagenomics assembly of the PRJNA485056 data set...
AGATTGAATTTCTCAAACATTTCAGACCCCTTGGGATACTTAAACATTTCTTTCTTATGAAGCTTTCTGGTCTTGATAAAGTTATCAACCATTTCATAGATCGGATTAGGAACTTCACCATGTCTCTTAAACATGACTCCATATGCAGTAATAATAGGCTGCCTATCCATGATATACTTAGCCATTTCAAGCAAAGTAGTATCAATGGTCTGACGTTTATAGTTATTATCAACCTGTATAGGAGTATCCTGAAGTCTCTTACTAATAGACCAATCTAAAGCTACATTTATTTCATCTTTACTGAGGAGTGGAAAATATAGTTGTAGCATGTCTCCTGCCACAGACTTATAATTATCCAAATATTTATTATCAGAATACATCTGATATACATTCTCTTTCATAAATAAAATCCTCCTCAATTAGATTACTAAAAAGTTTTCAAGTAGATAGAATATGACTAATCTACTCAATGTAATAATATGCAATTATGCAACATTTAAGTAAGCTAATTGCATTAAATTAGGGAGGTATAAAACCTATGTTTTTGAAAAACATTTCGTCTTCTCTCTTTGATGAGAGTGCAACTATTAAGCATACTCTGAAGAATCCCAACCAGTTCAAAGAGGCTGTTATCTATGAGCACATGTCTCATAAGACTCCTGCTACTATCAAGGCCTTTGTAAACTCTTCTGAGGCTAAGGCTATGGTTGAAGCTGGTTCCATCACGTATGATACTCTGGATCGTCTGTCTCGTAAGGCTGATTCTGATGAAGGCTGCATGAAGACTGCAGTCTGCCATATTGCTAAAGAGAACGATGATGATCTGTGGGCTGAGCTGGTCAAAGCTCGTGCTGAAGAGCGTCGTATCATGAATGAGCTGATGGATAAGTATCGTAATGAGGCTGATCCTGTAGCTCTGAATGCACGTACCGAAATTATCGAGAAGTGCATTCCTAGCAACTACCGCTAAAAAAAAAAAGAAAGGGAGTGCTCATAACACTCCCTTTCATACTTTACATACTATTTAACAAGTATGTAAAATGTGCCGGCAGACGAAAAACACTGTAAATGCTTGACGCCTATCGACATGTTTGAGCTGAAACTTCTTAATGAAGTTTTCAAACTCAATTTGCAGATGGAAAGCAAAACCAGTCTGCGAGTAGAGATCGTCTGGGAAAGCAATCTTCGCGATCTCTCTGACAAAAAGGTCAACTTTCATCGCATTCTCTCCTTTCATTTATTGCTCATAACTGTAAATGTAAAAAGGAGGGAGGCATTTAGAGGGGTGTTATGAGCACCCCTCTATCTGCATAATAACAACTAAAGGTCATTATTATACTATTATAATATATAACTAAGACTCTTAGTTATTACGGTTCTTAGGAAAAATAAAAGAGGGTAGGATAACCTACCCTCTTTTTCATATTTCAAATAGAAATATGTTGAATCATATCATGGAAGAATTCAAGACGTTTTAAATATTCTTTAAGAGTCTCGATATTCTGTGTATGAGGATTTGGATCCTCTCCATCATATCCAAGCTCCCAAATATGCTCATTTTTGATAGTATCAGGAATCTCTTTTATTTCCTTATCAAGCATATCAATGACTCTTTGTTTACATTCTTCAGACCATAGTTTAACGAGGTCATCATTGTACAAAATGTTTTCGTTTTCCATAATTTAATAATCCTCCTTTAATCGTTTGTGTAGAAACAAATATAATTTTCTGTAAAGCTAATAGATATAGCTCTACAATTCATAGGCGTTATGCAGATAGCATTACTAGTGCCTTTGGATATAATGTAGAAATTATCATATCCAGTATCTTTGCCACCAGATGATCCTTGAGGGAAGAAAGATGGTGACTTAATCTCACTCATCTTATTAGCAGTATCTTGAGGAATGATAGCTGATTTGAAAACTTGAAATTTACCGCATAATTTTAATTCCATTCTGGTACCATCGATAATATAATTATTCATATTGATGCCTCCTTTCAGAGATATAGTATATAATTTCATTTATATTTTCAATCATATATTATTCCTTTGTATCTAGGTAAATAAATACTTAACCTGGAACTTCTAATTAATTATGGCAAAGGAGAATATAATTTATGACACAGGAACAAATCGCTGAAACCGGATTGGTTTATCCTGAAAATTATGGTCCGTATGCTGCCATTGCAAATGGAGAACATTTCACACTCGTGACTGATTCTCTTACTATGCAAAACTGGAATGAGCATTATGACTCACTACTCAATCTATTAAAAGATGGAATCCACAGTGATTATGTCCATAAGATTTTGATTACGGTTCAATTTCATGATGGCATCTCTTTGGAACTTTCCATCTTTGATTACTATCTCAACCTCATCATGTGGTATATTCTTGTAGCATCTGGGACTCCCATTTGTGGCAAGCATGTATTCTTCAATGATGAGATTACTCAGAATAGTATTAAGAATTACGTGGATAGATTCCTTATCGAAGATAATCGTAAGAAAATCTCTAACGTGGTTCTGAATAATATTATCGATGACATGCTGAATAAATTCCATGATATGGATATATTTGCCATGTATCTCTCCAATACTCTTTGTCTTGAAGATAATTTGGAGTTAATGAAGAAATCTCCTGAGTTCCGAGACTGTATGAATGCAGATCTCTCTGGAGTTCCTCTGGAAGATGTAAAATCTGTTGGCATGAAGTATGCCAACAAAGCAATTGATATTATGAAGCATTCTAATGAAATCCTTGGCTACGATCACTGCCTTGCTGATGCATTTAGAGCTTCTCAGGGTATTAATCCCAAACAGTTTAAAGAGTTTGCGATTAATATCGGTACTAAACCTGATGGTCATGGAAGTGTCTTCCCCACTATTGTGAATCAGTCTTTCATCAATGGTGGTGTGACTAATCCTAAAGACTATTTCATTGAATCTTCTACTGGTAGAAGCGCACAGATTATCAAATTTAAGAATGTTGGTACTTCTGGCCAGTTTGCAAGAATTCTTGGATTGAATAATATGAATTCTAAGCTGAATGATGATCCAAATTATGATTGTAGATCAAATAATCTGCTTAGAATTACTATCAATTCCAAGAAAGCATTGTCTATGCTAAATAACCGGTACTATCGGATTACCCCTAATGGAGTTGATCATCTATTAAACTCCAGAAAGGATATCCATCTGTTAGGTAAAACAATCTATCTGAGATCTCCTATAACTTGTGCTTCTGCAGCTGCCGGTAAAGGCATCTGTTATAAGTGCTATGGAGATCTGGCTTATACTGAATTCGATGTGGAACACAATTTCGGTATCAATATTGGTCGTATTGCATCTGAAATTATGAGTTCTGCATTGACTCAGAAGTTGTTGTCTGCAAAACATCTGCTTGAAACTGCAATTACAAAAGTCAACTGGTGTGATGACTTTAATAACTTCTTTGAAATCACAGATAATATTATCAAGCTTGCTCCAGAATTAGATTATAAGGATTATCGCATTGTGATTGATCCTGATTCTATTGAGCTGGAGAACGATGAGGATGAAGATCTGGTTGATGATGATTCTGACTCTTCTATCTACAATGAGTATATTACATCATTCGATGTGGTTAGAAACTCCACTGGAGAAACATTCCATATCTGCAATGATAAGAATGAGCAGCTCTTCATTACTAATGAACTCAATGGAGTCATTAGAAAGAAGGGAGAGCCTATTGATGGTAAGATCTCTATTGGGTTCAATGAACTCAAAGAATCTTATCTGTTTGTAACCCAGATTGAGAATAATGAGCTGACTAAGACCTTGCATATGCTGCTTGCTATTCTCAATAAGAAACCTGTGACTCAGAGCTTTCCGTCTGTAAGTGATATATTGCAGGCTATGATTGATACTGTAGTCGAAGGTGGATTGGATATTGCCGCTACTCACATTGAGGTCATCTTGATGAATCAGGTGCGTGATGCACATGATATGTTCTCGATGCCGAAATGGTGGAACTACAATCCTCCCTATACAATTATTACTATTAATGAATCTCTTACTAATAATCCGAGTGTGATTATTAGTTTGAGCTATCAGAAGGTAAAACGGATGTTCTATAGTCCTCTTACATTTAAGAAACATGGAGCATCCTTCATGGACTTGTTCTTTATGGAAACTCCTCAGCGTGTTATTCATAACATGCCTGAAGAAGTTCCCTTTAAAGCTAAGCCTGGGGAGCTTGTTGATCCTATTGTCATGGTGGATAATCCTTATAGAACTACTTCTGCAAAAGAGTTCTTTGAGGATCTTCCCGATGAGGAATAGTTTGGTATTGGATGGAGGAAGTGTAAAAGCTTCCTCCATCTTTATTTTTTGATATGAGGGATAAAATTATGGAACGAAATACAATTTTAAAATTCTTAATGGTCGCATGTACATTGGCTATGATGATATATGCTTTATTCTATATCAGCTAAAGAAAGGAAACAGATCAGCTATGGATAACCGTTACTATGAAATGGGCACTGAGAATGAACTCGCTACTATTTTGTCTCATTATGACTCCAACTTTGTCTATGATACAATAAATTTTCAGGTAAATCGTGTAAGAAGTACTGCCTATAATCTTACTCCTATTCCTAATATTGTAGGAGCTTGGGAACAGAACTTCAAAGCGATTATTGATCAGTATGGTGCTGAAGGTATGACTCAAATCCAGGAGGTTCGCCAAGAGACATACAATGAAATTATTAATATCATCTGCAATGCATACAGATTGACTTTTACAATCTCTGATGTGGATGTATATAATGCTGCCTATACTCTTTATGATATCTTTGTATGCAATATGTCTGCATTGATTATCAACTTCTTTGCAAAATATATTTACAAAGAGAGAAATGGTCTTTATGATAGTATGGGACTGGCTGAATATAAAAAGAATAAAGACAGTTCTACTATCTATGGAAAGAAAGTCTATAAGGATATTAAGCTTGCTGTTATCAATGCAAATATTATTAAGGTAATTGATAATATCTGCAATGGTATGGAATTCGATTATCCTACTTTCATCATGTCTGCTATTGAAAATGCAGAAACTTCTAATTTCATTCTTTCTGTAAGTGCAGATCAGGGCAACTTCTTTGCTCAGAATATTGTGCCTATGATTAGAATGAACTATGCAGAGTATATCACTGGAATTAGATTCCAGATTCAGGATCTTGCCATTGCCCATGAGCAGGCTCAGAATCCTAATATTGCACCCGCTACTTAAAATATTTTTTTTTTGAAGGAGATTACTATTATGCCTGAGAATAAGTTTGCTGAGCTGAATGAAATCAATGAAATGATTCTCAATACGCCTAAGTCTGAAAAGGAAGGTTTCATGAGTGAAACTGATATTGAAGACCTCAGTAAAGCTACTGAGGATGCTACCCCTGAGGAAGTAACTAAGATGCATGAAAGCATCGATAAAGCTGAAGAAGATGTTGGCTCTGAGGATTTTGAGCCTGAGATCAAAGATATCGGTCTTGATACCGATTATCGTGATCTGATGAATGGTGCAGATGATGGTATGCCTGAGACTGATGCAGATATCTTCCAGGTCGCTGATGGATTTATGCAGCCTTCTGAAGAAGCTGTAGAAGCTCGTATGAAGGATAATATGGAGATGTTTAATCTCTCTGAGGAGGATACTGTTCTCTTCCTTGCTGTAATTAGCAAGTATAAGAAGAATAAGGATATGCATCTCTATAATGAGCTCCCTGAAGGAGTTAAAAAGATGATTAAGGATCTGGCTGATAGTGAAGGTATTCCTTTCTCTATCATTACTTATAACCAGATCGCTAAGTTCTTTGTAGATGAGTTTATATCTTCTGCAGAAATGGATGAGGCTTATGTAGACTTCGAGAAGTCTTTGAATGAAGCTCTGAAGATGCCTACTATCGCTGATCTGTATTCTGAGCATACCAAAACAGTTATGGATGAGAAGATTCCTGAGATGATCGAAAAAATCAAGGATGAATATCCTGAGAAGGCTGCTCTGCTGCAGACTATCAGAGATAGATTCTATCAGGCTACTACTCTTGAAAAGATGGCTGAGCATTATAAGGCCAATACTCGTACTCGTAAGCTGATTCGTCGTGACTGGGAGAAGCCTACTCGTTTTTGTGATGAGTTCAATATGGTTAATGCTCGGTCTAAGTTCAAGATGCCTGATTGCAGATCTATTATTCCTGCTTTGAATAGAGTTCTGCTTGATGAATTTGAGCCTGATTCTAGAGTTTATCAGATGAAGATTACTGAGAAGGATGTAAATAAATTTATCGTTCTCTTTGGTCGTCATTGTGATGGGCTTAATCCTCTTGATGTAGTTGATGCAGCATACATGTATTATGCACTGAAGAATATCACTATGCTGAATCTGACCAATGAAACCAAGACCTCCTTTGCAGCAGAACTTATTAATAAGATCTGTGATATCATTGAACTCATTCGTGCAGAGGAGGAAGAATTCAATGCTGCAAATAACAACGTCAAAAAAGGAAAGCGTAAGCAGAACAAGCGCTAATCTTGTTCTTGCTGATACCTATATTGCTAACCATTTGGAGCTGACTCTCGTAAAGACTCAGTCGAATGGCAAAACTCTTAGAAAGATTGTATTTGTCTTTAAAGACTATGAGTATACAGTCTGTTTCTTTGATGAGGAGACTGGTGCAAGAAAAACTATTACAGGTGAGATTGAATCCATTAATGGTGATAATTCTTGTCCTGGTAATCAGTATATTGTGCTGAGATGCCTCCCTGAAACTGGTAAGAAGAGTACTGAGGAAAAGACCATCAGATCTGGCATGCCTTCATGTGGTTGCTTCCTCAATACTTCTTCTGCAAATAAATATCAAGGACTTGTATTCCATACTATTCCTATTAGAAATATTGTGGATATGTCTTATGCTAGTAGCAAGCAGCCTGGGCCTCCTGATCCTGGTTGCTGTGATAAAGATAAGGAGGCTAAAGTTGTGCTAATTGGTATTTCTGCAGATGTCGTAAAAGCTGTAGTTGTCAACCTGAAATTGCTGATGGATGATAAAGAAGGCTCCGTAAAAGACATTACTCTGAAACTTGGCAATGACTATACAATTGCCTATTATAATTCCAATGAAAAGACTATGTATGAGTTTGATGGACAGCTTGTTTCTATCAGACCCATCGATAAGAGACCTCCTAAAGCTGGCCCTGTACGTATATCTGAGCAGGTCGGAATGGGAGATTCAGTCTATAATACAAAATGTGGATGTGGATCCACTGATAAGGATGATTTTCTCACTCGTGATGATCAGGAATGCAACGATGTCGAATTGAAGTTCGATACTGCTGATTTCAACTTCGGAACTGGTGAGACTATCCTTCTGTCTCAGATCAGAGACTGCACTCTGATTAGAGATAATAGTATTCCTACTCCTGATCCTAAACCTGATGAGCCTGAAACTCCTTCTTGTAATTGCAATAAGTGTAATTATAAGAATCAGGAAGTTAAGATGAATTCGGGGGATATGGAAGTTCTGATTGACTTCAAGGATAAAGTAGTAAACTACAAGAATGATCCTGCAGATGAAGTTCCTACTGGAACTATTTCTCTTCAGGAATTGGTTGATTTCTATTTTGGAAATTAACTTATTAGGCCCTACTCCTATACTCAGGAGTAGGGCTTAACTATTTAGTAAGACTTTATTAAAGGAGGTTATCTAATGTCTGTCATTAGTGCTGAGCCTATTGATAAGGCAATCTATAGAGTCACCATGAGTGCTGGTTGCAGCCAGTTGAAGAACTTGGTTGTAAGCCCTGATGGCTTATACATTGTCTACTATATTAAAGATGGTGTTTGTATTAATAAGTCAGGCCGTATTCTGAATATCGTTCAGAATAGAGCGTGCCCTCAGAATAGCTATATTCTCTTTGACTGCTCTGAAGACAATCGTACTCAGAGGGAAAGAATTACTTTCTGTAAAGTTCAGGATATTATTGACGTAACCCCTAATGATTCCTATAAGATCGCAGTTGAACATGGTTTCGTTGGCAGTGTTACTGATTGGCTGGAGTCTTTGAAGGGTGAACCTGGAAAAAATGCTTATGAGCTTGCTAAAGAAGCTGGTTTCGAAGGCACTGAGCAGGAATGGCTTGAATCTTTGAAGGGTGAAACTGGCCCTTCTATGTATGATATCGCCAAAAAAGCTGGCTATGAAGGTACAGAAGAAGAGTGGGTTAATGCTCTTCTTAATGCGGTAAAACTCGAAGGTAGAGTGAGTACAGTTGAGGGTCATCTTGAATGGAAAGAAGGGATGGGTGGTTAATTCCACCCTCTCTCCTGCCGTTGAATACATGTCAACAATTTAGTAAAATCCATAAAGAAAGGATGTGTTCCCGATATGATGTCTTGGCATATTGTAACGTCTGCCGAGTACAAACTCGGAAATAAGGTCGCAGAAGACCTTTATTTTCTGAGTGACACTAAGGAAATTTATCGTGGTGCAGTACCCTTCACCGAGGGTGTAGTGTTGTATAATGCTACACTCCCTACTGAGGGCATTGCTAAGAACCGCCTGTATATTGACTCCGCTAGCTTAGCGGGTTATATTCATGACGGCGAAAAGTGGACCAACGTCATTAAGGCTGTTGCCTCTGAGGTAACTGCTGAAGGTGAGGCCCCTGTTTCTGGTAAGGCTGTTGCAGCTTACGTCACTGCTGCTCTGGCTGGTCTGTCTACCTCTACGGTTATCTCTTCTCTGAGTTGGGATGCTGCTGAGCATATTCTGACCGCCACTAAGGGTGATAAAACTACGCAGACCATCTTATTTGATGGTCTTGGCTGCAAGCTGAACTACATTTCTGCTACTGGTAAGCTCCAGTTGCTGGATGCTTCTGGTAGCAAGCTTGGTGAAGACATTGATCTTGCTCTGGAGAAGTTTGTTCACTCCGGTGAGTATGATGCTACCACTAAGTCTATTATCCTCTACTTCGACGAGGCAAAGACCGATAGCGTCACCATTCCTGTTGGCGATCTGATCGATGTATACGTCGGCGAGGAAACTACTAGTGCTACCGTTGAGGTTGGTACTGGTAACAAGATCAAGGCTACCATTAAGATCTCCAATGCTGATGGTAATACTCTCATTGTCAAGGAAGATGGTCTTTATGTTGCAGCTCCTGATCTGTCTGCTCTGATGGACAAGGTGCCCGAAGCTAAGGAAGGCAATATTGCTACCTTTGGCACTAATGGGCAGGTTGTTGATTCTGGTAAGACCTTTGCTGATCTTGCTAGCAATGCAACTATTTATCAGGGTGCTTCTATCTCTGAGGCTGTTGGCGAGGCTACTCCCAACAAGGGCGACTATTGTATCGTAAAGAAGGTTATCTCTGGCGATAAGACAGAGCTGACCGCTTACTATTACAATGGCACTGACTGGGTTGCTTTCGATGGCAACTACAGTGCAGAAAATGTCTATTTCCCTGCTGATCTGCTGACTACTTCTGCTGTCGGTAACATTACTTTGACCAATGGCCAGGCAAATGTTGCTGTCGGTGGTAAGAATCTGGTTGATGCTTGGAATACTATCTTCGTTAAGGAGAAGTCTCCTGCCATCACTCAGCCTTCTGTTTCTATTTCTGCTCCTCAGAATAAGGCTTATGAGGTTGGTACTAGCGTTACTCCTTCCTATACTGCTACTCTGAATGCCGGTAAGTATGAGTTTGGTCCTGCTACTGGTATCACTGCTACTGCATGGGAAGTCACTGATACTGATGCTCATACTCTCACTACCAATGCTGGTAAGTTTGATGCTTTCACTGTTGGTGATGAGACTTCTTATAAGATCACTGCCAAGGCTACTTATGCTGATGGTGCTGTGCCTCTGACCAACACCAAGAATGAGTTCCCCTCTGGCCAGATCAAGGCTGGTTCTAAGTCTGCTACGACTACCATTGCCATTACCGGTTTCCGTAAGTGCTTCTATGGCACTCTGACTTCTAAGACCGGTACTCTGGATTCTGCTGCTATTCGTGCTCTGGCTAAGAGCATGGATGCTCCTAAGAACGGTTCCAAGTTCTCTATCCCCATCCCTGTCGGTGCTCTGCGTGTTGTCTTCGCTTATCCTGCTACTCTGGAAGATGTTGCTTCTGTTAAGGATGTCAATGGTCTGGGTGCAGAGTCTAAGTCTGCTTTCACCGTGAGCAATGTTGACGTTGAGGGTGCTAATGGCTATACCGCTAAGTCTTACAAAGTCTACGTCTGTGACTTTGCTAATGCTAACGATAAGGCTAACACCTTCGATGTTCAGATTTAAGAAAGGAGGTAAAATATAATGGCTAGTTATTCTCCTGTATCCAATAAGCTTAACTTTAGCGTAGGCTTTAACCCGACTAGTGCATTCCCCCTGGATGTACGTACTATGTTTGGTAGCCTTGCTGAGGCTAAAGCTGCTGCTGCTACTGCTGTAAATGCTGGTAGCTCTGACAGTGCATACTACTTTGGTATGATTCTCACTGTCTTTGAAAACGATGTTGCTACTCACTATTCTATCCAGGGTGATAAGACCCTGAAGGAAGTTGGCAAGTCTGTTGCTGGCGATGATAAGACCATCGTTCTGAGTGGTGAAGTTCTGACTCTGAAGGATTTCGGTACTAAGTATTATGCTTATGTCGCTGAGACCGAGACTGAGGCTGCTCACTATGTCGAGACGACTGGTTGGAAAGAGGGCTTGGTTCCTCAGGTCATCAAGAATGGCGAAAGCTATGAGCTGGCCTGGTATGAGCCTTCTTCTACCACTGTCGAAGGTCTGCAGAAGAACATCACTGCTCTTCAGAAGACTGTAACCGATACTACTGCTCAGGCTGAAGCTAATAAGACTGCTATCGCTGGTCTGCGTACTGATGTCAATGCTGCTCAGGCTGATATCACCAAGTTCAAGGGCGATGAGACTACTGAGGGCTCCATTAAGTATGAGGCCAATGCTGCTGTTGCCGCTATGCTGGCTGATGCTCCTGAGGCCTTCGATACTCTGAAGGAGATTGCTGACTGGTGCAGCAATCACTCTCAGGAAGTTACTCAGATGCAGTCTGATATCAACAAGAATAAGAGTGATATTTCTACTCTGAATACTCTTGTTGGTAAGCTGCCTGAGACTGCTACCTCTAAGGATGTAATCTCTTACATCGCTGAGGCTATTAAGGACGCTGATGCTGCTAAGAAGTTCGGTGATATTATCACTCATAATGTCGCTGAGTTTGCTACTGCTGCTCAGGGTGCTAAGGCTGATACTGCTGTTCAGTCTGTTGTTGCTGGTACTGAGAATGGTCACATCTCTGTCGATGGCAAGGATGTTAAGGTCTATGAGCCTGCTACTGCCTCCACCTCTGGTGCTGGTATGGTTAAGGTTGATGGCACTTCTATCTCTGCTACCGAGGATGGTACTATCTCTGTCGAGGCTGTCGATGCTGCAAAGGTCACTGGTTTGGATGCGAAGGTTGATAGCGCTAAAACTGCTGCTGTTGAGGCTTCTAAAACCTACACTGATGAGAATGCTGTCGCTAAGACTGCTATCGTTAAGTCCACTGATGAACCTTCTGCTGAAGCTTCTGATGAGAAGGTCCTCTCCGAGAAGGCAATTCGCGACATGTTTACCTGGAAAACTACCATGTAATTGGGTTAATAAGAGAGAGCAATTAAGCTCTCTCTTATTAATTTATGAACTGCCCATGGTGAAGAACTGGCCACTGCCTGGCTGTCTTTAAATCCAAACATTAATGTAAGACTAATCAAGAATTCATTAGTCAGTACTTTTAGAAAGGTGGATTTTTCATATGCTTAATTGGTATTATGTAACTAAAGCTCAGTATACTGCTGCCGCTGCTCATAGTAGCGATAACCTGTATTTCCTGAGCGATACCAAGGAAATTTATCGTGGCGATGACCTGTTCACTCAGTCTGTCATCATGTACACCGGCGATCTGCCGACTGCTCCTGCTGTTGGCCAGCTGTACATCAACGAGACCACTCTGGAGGGCAAGACCTATACTGGTACTGCTTGGAAGACCGTCATCAAGGCTGTTGCCGATACTGTCACTGCTGATGGTACTAATCCTGTCTCTGGTAAGGCTGTTGCAGCTTATGTTACCGATGCTCTGAAGACTGCTGCCGCTGAAGCTCAGGCTGCCTTCAAGGGGGTCACTTATAGTAAGACTACTAATAAGCTGACCTTCACTAGCAACGATGGCAAGACTCATGAAGTTGAGATCGACAACCTGCCTGTTGACCTGGCTTTCGATAAGACTGGTACCGAGGGCACTGGCAAGCTGCAGCTGAAGGATAAGGCCGGTAACGTTATTGGTACCGGTGTTGACCTGGATCTGGAGCGTTTCGTCAAGTCCGGCGAGTATGATGCTGATACCAAGAAGATCACTCTGTACTTCGACGACAAGAAGACCGATAAGGTTGAAATTGACGCTACCGCTCTGGTTGATATCTACACCGGCAAGGCTAGCGCCACTGCTTCTACCTCCGTCTCTGCAACGAATGAGATCTCTGTCGATGTCAAGATCTCTGATAAGACTGGCAACATCCTGAAGAGCGATGCCAATGGTCTGTACGTTGACGCTGTCGACCAGTCTGCCAAGATGGACAAGGATGCTGACGCTGTTGCCGGTAACCTGGCCAAGTTCGATGCTGACGGTAACGCTGTTGATGCTGGCCTGAAGGCTGGTGGTGCTGCTCTGGCTGAGACCACTGATGCTACCACTCTGGCTACCGAGAAGGCTGTTGAGGCTGCTGTCTCTGCTGAGACCACTCGCGCTACGGCTGCCGAGGGCAAGCTGAACACTGCTGTTGAGGCTGCTAAGAAGGCTGCTGATGATGCCGCTGCTGCTGTCGTAACTGAGAAGGAGCGTGCTGAAGGCGTTGAGGGCACTCTGGATACCGCTGTCAAGGCTGCTCAGAAGACTGCCGATGACGAGGTTACTCGTGCTAAGAAGGCTGAGCAGGATCTGATCGATGCTCTGACCTGGAAGACGACCATTGCCTAATTTTAAGCTTATTGCTTAATCATTGGACTGGACCCGAAATGGGTCCAGTCCTTTAATTTACCAAGGCTACATTATATTAAGACAATTCTTTTGTAAGAAAGGATGCGATATAAATGGCTTCTGTTAGAGTAAATTTCTATGAGCTTAATGAAAGTCAAGTTATTGGAAATACTAAATTAGCAGCAGGTTCTTTTATCTGCTGTAAAGATAGTACCAATGTATACATGGTTCCTTCTACTGGTGGAGCTCCTGTCAAGATGGCAGATACTGTCATCTTTTTGACCGATACTCAGAGAAAGAACTTGCTTGTTCCTATCGATGGTAAATTCTATTTCTGCACTGATACTAAAAAGTATTGGGCATATTATGGAGATTGGGTTTGCTTGAATGCTGATGTGGTCAGTGAATTCTCTCTTGAAGCAACGATTCCCACAACCGGATCTGTAACCATTTCTGATCCTAGAATAACTGCTAAAAACACTGGAGTTTTTATTCCTGATTATTCTGTCTCTGATCTGGTTTCTGGCGTCACTGTTACTTGTGCTGCTGGTAGCGCAACTATCAAGGGTACTTGTAGTTATCCTATCATGGGTACTTTGCGTATTAAATAATTCTATTAGGAGTCTACTATGGCAGTAGACTCCTATAGATTTAGGAGGTATATATTATGGCTTATGAAGTTCCCAAATTCTTAAGAAGAGATGGAGATAGCCTCCTCTATAACGGAGAGGGCCAATTCATCTTTTATGTACCTGAAACTTATTTCGATAAAGGTAGAAACGATGCTGTAGTTAATGGTGAATATGTCAGTCTTTTAGGCATTATTGACTATGCATTGGTTTCTCCTAGCGGTAAGGCTGGTCAATCTCAGAGGTTCTTCTTCCCTACAGTATTTCTGACTAAGCCTTCTAGAATCGAAAAGCAAAAAGCAGTTAAGCTTAGACCTGATGTAGAACCTCAGGATTATAGACTGCTTATTTATTACAAAGATGATCCTGTAGTTGTATCTGTAAAAGTCCCTCAGGATATCGGCAATGTCGAATCTTTCTATAGAATCTTCCTGTATGGTAAAACTCCGCAGACTATTCCTTATGGAAAGCTTCAGGAATACTTTACTGAGTCAATTGCTTTAAATGGTTCATCTTATAGTCTTACTCTGCAGATGTTTGGAGTAGTTATTAGTGAGATGGCTAGATCTAGAAAGGATCTGAATACTCCTTTCAGATTGACTAATTTTACTGATGAATGCTCTTATAAACTGCTTGGTATTCGAGATGTACCTAAGTATATTTCTCCCAATTCTTCTATTGGAAGTGAGAACTGGGATAATGCTGTTGTCGGTGCAATTATGCATCCTAATGACGTTGGATCGCCCATGGAGAAGCTGATTATGGGAACCAGCGATTAATTAGGCATATTAACATAGAAATAAAAGCTACAAGCTCTAATATCATCTATGGATTTAGTTCAATTTCATTATAAAAGGAGGAATACGTAGATGTATGTCGGAACTATCATCGAATACGATGATCAATCTGCAATTCAGAGTCTGCCGATTACCGAAGTAAGCCAGCAGCCTCTGTATCTGTCTCTGTTTACGTCTGACAAGGGTCCTGAAGATTGGACCGTTCTCTCTGGTAAAGATTGGTTCAAAGCTTATGGCGATAGCATCTCCTTTGCGAAGCATGGTCAGCCCCTGCTTCAGGCAGCTGTCTCCATTAATGCTGGTGCCCGTCTGCTGTCCAAGAGACTTGTTGCTGATGACGCAACCCTCGCAAACATCTCTATTGTTGCCACTGTTACTGAAAAGACTGAGCAGGCTAAGGATACTGATGGTAACCTTATCTATCTCAATCCTAACGGTGAAGACACTCTTGATGTGACTGAAACTCCGAAGAACATCAAGAAAGCTTCTATCAAGTATGACTACGTTCATACTGAGAACATCGATCAGAATGATCCTAAGGAAGTCTATGATGCTGTAAAGAAGACCATTACTGAGGATGGGAAGTTCCTGCTGTATACCATTACTGATAATGGTCGTGGTTCTTCTGACAAGCGTATCAAGATCATTCCCAACTATCGTATTTCCAGATCCAAGACTTATCTGGATTATACTCTGGTTGTTACTGAGAATGATGTGACTCAGGAGAGTCTGTCTTTCAGTGCTGTTCCCAATATGGTGGTGAATTCCACAAATCATTCTCTGAAGAGTGTTGTTGATACTAGCTCTTCTCAGATTCGCTGCATCCAGAATGATGAAGGCATTACCTCCTTCATTGCTAAGCTTGCTGAGATCACCGGTATGACTGAGGATGAAGTTGCTTCTATCGACTTCCTGTTCGGTTGTTCTCGTAAGGGCACTCAGCTTGAAACCATCGAGCTTGATGAAGCCGGTCAGAAGTTGAACAACAGCTTTGGCCAGCCCCTGCTGGATGGCACTAATGGTTCTCTGGGTGATGCTCCCTTTGACGGTAAGCATGATGAAGTTTATGGCAAGCTCGCTGAGGCTGCTCTTGATGGCACTTACGATACTTGCATCTTCAACCTGGATCAGTATAAGATCGAGCTGTGCATCGATGCTAACTATCCTGCAAAGGTTAAGGAAGCTATCGAGACTCTGGTTACCTTCCGTGAGGACTTTGTATTCCTGCGTGATATGGGCATCCATAACAATACTCTCGATATGATTACCGATTACAATGATAGCCTGTCTGTGAAGAATAAGTTCATTGCAACTTATTGCACTTACTATGATATCATTGATCCGTATTCTAAGAAGCAGATCACTGTCACTATTGGCTACACTCTGGCCAGACTGATGGTGTCCCATATGAATGCTGGTCGCATTCTGCCTGTCTGCGGTATTAAGTATGGCATGATCGTTGATGATGCTGTTCCTGGTACCGTTAACTTCACTCCTGTGGTTTGTCCCGACAACAACCAGAAGGAAGTTATGGAAGACAACCGTATCAACTACGCCGCTTATATCGGCGAGGATCTGGTTCTCGAGACTGAGTACACCTCTCAGGATGAATATACTCAGTTCTCTTTCCTGAACAATATACTGGGTACTCAGGAGGTTGTTCGTGCTATTCGTACTCGTTGTCCTGCTATCCGCTACAGCTTCATCGATGGTGAGGATCTGGAGCGCTACAAGGCTGACATCGAGGATGTTATCGCTAACTATCGGAGCAACTTTAAGTCTATCGAGTTTAGCTACGTCAATGATCCGACGTATGTCAACAACAAGATCTTCTATGCTGCTCTTAACGTGTGCCACCGTGACTTTATCCAGACTGAATGGTTCAAGGTTACGGCTATCACCGTTTCCGAATCCTAAGAAAGGAGACTATGAAGTATGGGTAAGTATAATCTGTATGATGGTTTGAAGCAGCCCAGAGATGTTACTGGCTATACCCTGTTCCGTGGTACGACAGACTGGACTCAGCTCCAGCAGTTCGACCTGTATGAAAAGGGCTATCCGTATCTGGTGCTGGTCTCCATCCCCGATTTCCTGTCCAAGATGGCTTCCTCTGATACTGAGGTTGCTACTCTGGTCAATTCCTATAAGCACATCATTGAGTATGAGTTCCTGGGCCTCGACTCTGGTATCGAGGATATCAGTACTGATAACCTGGAAATCAACAACAACATTCAGTCCATCAATGTCATTGGTAAGTCCACGGCTCCTGGTGGTTCTGAATTCTCTATGACTTATAATGAGCGTGCTGGTGGTACGATTACTAAGCTCCATGAGCTGTATATCCGTTCCGTCAGAGATCCGGCTACTCAGTTCAAGACCTATAATGGTCTGATTGGTACCGGTGATAATGCCATTATCAAGCCTTCTGATGTGTCTTTCCAGAAGGAAACCTTCAGCTTCCTGTACATGGCTACCGACTCCACTGGTCTGGAGCTCGAGCAGGCTATTTATTGGATTGGCTGCTATCCCACGACTGCTCAGATTTCTCAGTACACTGACTTCAAGCGCGGTGATATTGAGTTCTCTGCTGTCAACGTTCAGTACCAGGGCTTCCCCCTGCGTGGCTCTGCCATTAACCGCAAGGCTAAGGAAATCCTTGACTGGATGAATAGCTCTGCTAATAATATGATGGTCCACCGCAATAGCTGGGACTACAACTATGAGGCTCTGTCTAATACCACTTCTGGTCTGGCTCAGAGCTCTCTGACCTCTAACCGCTAAAAGAATAGAGACACACCCTAATTAGGGTGTGTCTCTTTCTCATATTAGTAGTAGTCTCCACCAGAATCAGAAGGGCTTTCTGCGCTAGCCACCTCAGACTCCTTCTGTTCTTCTTTAATCTGAACAAGTGTCTGATCAAGAATGTTCTTGTGAGCACTAATATCAATATGCGTACCGATATAATGCATGAAGAGATTCTGCCTATACTTAGACTTGATGGCATCATCTTCATTAGGCATTTCGACATCGATAATAGAATCAACAAAATCCTTTGTATTGGTAATAAGCTGATTCGTATTAGCCATGTCCAAGAATACCGGAGGCGGGAAGGTAACTTCCAGATTTACATTCTCTCCATACTCATAGTTATAAATAGCACTAATGATAGGAGACATGATATTCTGGAATCTTTCCTGTCTCTTATAGACAGTTCTTAAGAACTTAGAGCTAGACATAGAGAGTTGAGAAGCATAATCAACACTCTGTCTAGTCTGAATGATTTCCAAAGGAACTCCAGTAGAGTCAATAGCCATTTCTTTAAGCACATCCATAAGATCTGTATGGACATCAAACTGCTGACCAGAAATGACATCTACCGATATAGGATCATCACCTGAGGAACTACGGGGAATGATATAGTCATTAAACTTACCCGTAATATTCAGGACGTTGTTAATAGAGTTAAATTGGCGAATACCAAAGTTACCCTGTTTAATCTGGTTGATTACCGTCATCAATGTCTGAGCAATATTAGTCTCAGCCATCTGTTTGACATAGTAAACACGCTTATCCTGCCCTCTGGTCATGATACCAATAGTATTGGTTACATACAGAGAAGCATAGAGCTTAGCAGGAATCAAGCCTCTTGCAAGATCAGAAATGCCTCTATGAAGATCTTCATCAAGAGTAAAATAACTATGATGAATATCCTCAGGAGGAATAAAGCTAATCTTTATCATATCCAAGCTAGGAGTATTAAAGAGATCATTGAACTTCAAGATCTCATAAATCTCTTTGCTCAGATCCTGGTTCATATTAACAAACTTCTTATCAATGAATCTAGAGAGCTGACCAGCAACATACTTGATAGTCTCTTCCTGTCTAGCAGAATCGATACTATTCAAGCTAGTTCTACTGGCTCCTCCCATAGACATCATATTATCGCCAAGAAGGTTTCTAAAACCACCAGCAGTATCAGAATCATCTTTAGCTTTGAGTTCGATATAGTAATATCCCAGATTAGTATCATCAATATACAGAGGGATTACACTCTTACGTTTCAGATACTTTACAACAGCACCCGGGACTTTGACTTTGAATTTAGAAGAATCAGGATCGCCTTTAACTGCACTGCCAATAAGGCCATCACTAACTACTTCACTTTGTTTATTCTTCAATACATTATTGAAGTTAAGATTTCCTTTAGCCTGAGGCATAGCTTCATGGAAGCTAGCGCCTTCAGCAAAAGACTCTTTAAGAGACTTCTGTCTGATACTCTTTACTCGAATCATCTGAGCAGCTTCAATAACTGCAGATTCAATCATACCAGACTCATCAATCTCAATACCGAGATTAAAACTCTGTCCATCACCAAGAATAGGATTGGATTCAAACTTAGTTCCTTTCTCCGCTCCAGTATAAGACTTAACGACAGATTCAGTTATAATACTCGGAGACGAGCATTTATAAGCAGCTTCAGACTCAGAAATAATTCTACATTCTTTCTGATCCATTTTAAGAAGATACTTATGGCTAGTAGAGCTAAAGCATTCTTTAATCTGAGATTCTGTAAGGATTCCAGACTCTGCTCTTAATCCATAAGGCATCTCAGGAGTTACATCTGGTTTTTGAGCAAGAAGTTTAGAAATTGCAGTAGAATATGGGACAATGTAGATAAACTTCTCACCATACTTTGCAGTATCATCATAAATCTCTTCAGCCATCTGCTGAAGTTTATATTTTTTCTTAAGCTCAGTAATTCTCTGAGCAAAAGATTCACTTGTAATATCTGTAGGATACTTGACATTCAAGAAGTCTTTAGAAAAGTGATCTGCAGAAAGAACTGCATCCTTCTTTACATTGAGAGCTTCTTCAAGGTCAGGCATATATTTACAGACATTATCGATCTCGGCATCAAGTTCTTCCAGGTATCTATTACCCATATAGGTAGCATACATGTCATCCATCATCATAGGATTCTCAAACATGCTGCTAAGATCCATATCGGCATTAGCCTTAGAATCGCCTAATAGACGAGAAAAAAGAATGGACATGGTGGGCATGCCCATCGTGTTCATATTTCGACTAACAATCTTATCGATATTATCATTAATATCTTGAGATAAGTTTTTGATATCATTGCTAGCCTGAGGACTTGAGAAATAGGTAGTCTGATAGAGACTGTCCATATTGGATTGAATACCAGCAGCGATATTTTGGATTTTACGATTCGCCTGGTTCTTCTTATCCTCATTTGCCAAACTAATCACCCCTATCTAAGATTTAGGTTTAATTACTTGGATGTTTGGCGATAAAAAAGAAACCGCAGACGCTTGGCCTGCGGTTCTTTAAGCTCATTAAGCCAAATTAATCATTGGCACATGAGTTGAGATAAACTGTAATGCTACTTCAGGAATTCCTAATTTAGATTTCTTAACTACTGTAAATGTAGCTATAAACTTCTTAGGAATGAATACACTCTCTGCAATGTAGACTACAAGCTTATCTTGTCTTGTTAAGGGTCCTAATAGTCCTTTGAATGCATAGAAGGCAAATTTCTTATTACCTTGTTCTAAAACCATTAGTTTACGCCCTTGTGAGACCTTAGATTGAATTACATCCATAACTACAGGATGTTTCTGACAGTCATCGAATACAATATTCTGATAATAAGTTCCATTACTCATGGACTGCTTGTATCCAGAAAGAGATGCAATAAGTCCATTAATTGAAAACATGCTATCAGGAAGCTGACTGCAGATATAATCTTCCAAAGGCTCTTCAGTAAGAGCATCTCTAAGAATATAATAATCCCAATCAATGGCAATACCATTATTCATTAGTTTTGCTCTCATGCATTCAGGGAATAAGAACTGAGGAGCCTCAGGAATATAGAAGAATGTTTTATATTTATTAATAATCTCTTTAGACCTAGTAGACTGAAAGAGATTGCTTGTAAATATAAAGATATCATCACAGACTCTGAATGGAACATTTGTCTCGATGATAGAGTATGGCTCTTCATAAGAACCATATAAAACACCTTCAAATGGATTCATAATGAAAGTATTACATTTCATCGATGCAGCTAATTTAAATAAGTCATCTACTCTATCAATATAGATAAACTTATTTGAACTGCTGGTAAGGATTTGCGATTGCATGAGCTCTCCACTCCTCTGCTTTAGTTTTATCAAATGGTGCAAATACAGGCTTTCTTGGATTATCATAGAAGATTGCAGGAGACATAGGAAGATCCTTATTAATCATGATAATCGGATCAATATATCCTGCATCATTATACAATCTCAGACCTCTAGACGGATTTGCAATAGTGCTATAGAACTCTTCAATATCATGAATAAGATCCATAAAGTTACCAAGCTTAAACCATCTAGATGCAGACTCGAGCCAAACATGAGACTGCATATCCTCCAAGAACTGGCCAGATCTAGAATAGGAATCATCCTTCTGCCTATTCTCAAACTGCATAACCTGATTGGGAATAAGAATCATGCCAATTTGAGTATGGGCTGCGACATTAAACTGCCGAATATTAGAAGGATACAGAGAAGAATAATCGAAGTCATCCAGATTATTAAAAATCTGTACGGGCACTCCACCAATCTTTACTTTGGAATAATCATTTACTCTCCTCATATCGGCAACAAGAGCCATTTGTACTCAAAGTACTTCTCCACATCATCTATTCGAATAGGGTTGAATTTATAAGAATATCAGGGAGCTTAAACTTCCGTCAATGGCGGACGGTATATAAATTACTCTTTACATATTATTTAATTCCTTATAGAATATTAGAATTTAGTTTCGATATGCATAGTTCTTCAAATTTATTGCCGCATTTAAATCACGATCGATTTTAAATCCGCAGGAAGGGCATTTGAATACCTTTGAACTTCCAATATGGCTATTAACAAATCCACAGTTACTGCAAATTTGAGTGGATGGAAATCCAGAATCAGCTTTAATAACAGGAATATCCCGTTCTTTAGCTTTGTATTCAATATAATTATGAAATTTAGATAAAGATTGTCTATAAACTTCGCGAGCTATATTCTTTTTAACAACTAATTTTCCATTTGAATTTCTCACATGTACCATTGATTGTGGAGAAATAGTTTCAAGAACAATACACTCAGGATTTTTATCAACAATTTCTTTTGAAATTTGATGAATAAAAGTATTTTGTTTATTAGAAATCTTTCGTCTATCCTTCCTAATTTTCTCTTCAAGCTTAAGCAATTTATTTGATTTTGGCATATCCTCGAACTTGGTTCTCGTCCGTTTTGATATATCTACCATTACTTTATATTTCTTCTTAGCCTTATTAGTATTCCTATATAATCTTTTATACAATTTATGGACATCTGGAGATTTATACTCAGTTCCATCTGATAAGACAGCTATTTTTCTCAATCCAACATCAATGCCTAATATATCTGATTTTTCTTCAGGCATTTCATAATGTCTATATTGCTCATATTGAAATGATAGATAATAGTCATCTTTATCAAATGTAATCCATGCATTATATATACGAGGTGGATAATCAGTATCTTTGGGTAAAGAAGATCCTTTATATAGAATCTTATTATTAGGACCCATTCCTTCAATAGAAACCATCCCGTCTATACCAAGATATACCCGATCTCCACGAACTCCAAAAATTTGCTTAGATTTCTTTTTGGATTTATATACAGGAAAATTATTTCTCTTATCAAAGAAATAAATAAATGCTTTAACAGCACTTCTTATAGCTATTCTAGAACTTGCTCTTGGAAAATCTTTCAACCAAAGATTCTCAGGTAAAGATCTATATTCAGCATATAATCTATCAAGTTCCAAATATCTTGTAAATTTGCCTGTATCATGGTAGATCCTTTGTATTGTTTCCAAGGACCAATTATAAACAAATCGATAATATTCTATTTGTCTATTCAAAGTCTTTTTCTGGTCTTCTGTAGGATATAACTTTATTCTATATCCTATAAAATGATCAGTATTGGCTTTACATTCAAACACAATTTACACCTCCTTTCAATAAAATTTTATTTTTATTGTTATCAGTGGTGTATTTGTATATAAAGAGTAATTTATATACTTTTCTTTGAGTACTTATTTATTTATAGGCGCAACCCTATAAACTTTGGTCAATTCCAAATCACTTCCTTTCGAAACGTGAGTAGACTATTTGAGCATCTTAATTTATAATAAGATGAGGATTTTTCTTCCGCCATAAGCTTGCGGTTTTACATCTCTCGCTAAGAGATAGTCGTTGAACGTCCGCATATTTAATATACGTTTCGCTGCTAAACACCCATTTTGCCGATTAGACCTTAGGATTTAACCATAGTCCATCCCTACTACTTTTTTCTACTTTCGTAGCCATCACGCTTATCCTTTCGGATTACGCTGTGGCGAGTAGGGCTTTAGGGTTTCAAAGCAATTAACCCTGAGTACATGCAGATCACTCTACATGCAGTGCTTTATACACCAGGAAATTTCTTAAGAGGCTTATCATTGAATTTATTTGTATTATTTCCCATGATAAAACCATCTTTATAGAATTCCTTGATTCCTCTATTGGTCAGATAGATAGTCTGTCTATGCACTTTTGGATAGCGAGTATTATTCACAATAGCTTTAGAAAACATGTAGTCAATATCACCAGTCATGCTTTCAATGCATACCTGAACAATAACGTCCATGATATTATAGAATACGAATGTCTTATAATCTTTATAAGGCAATTCGGAAATATTCGTAGTAATATGCTTATAGTCGAGTTTATGAACACCTGCTACAAGCTCACCAATATAATCCAATCCAAAAGATAAAGGTCTACCTCTACCTTTACGTCTAGATGCATATTGAATCATCTGATCAATATAAGTTGTATAAGAAGAGATAAGACCATAGTCGCCACGTTCAGCAAACTCATTCTTATTTCTCTCATCAATCACATATTGACAGAATTTGATGCTAAAATCAGGATGGCAGATAATGTCAGAAGGCTCGTATCCAAGCACTCTGATTCTCTCCATCAGATAAGGAATATCGAATGACATATTCCATGCCAAAGTAAAGTCAGGCTTAAAAGTATTAATTGCCTTGAAAATGTCAGAGATCATATCAATCTCTTTTTCATTTGGATACATCAAGAAATTGAAATTGAATTTATCAATTCCAAACTTTACTGCCTTTTCAGGACCACCAACAGCATTTGTTACAAACTCTTTCAACTCAGGATAAATAGATCCATCCTCAACTCTTTTCTTGAATTCAGGAATCTGATCATTTGTAGGAGTTTCGAGAAGGAATGTATAAACTTGATTGGTTTCCTGCATAATAAGAGTTACAGCATTAACAGGGCACTCACCTAATTGAGGGAAGTCTCCTCTCATGCTAATAGTATCAGCCTCAATATCGAGATAAGACTTTGTAACAGGACAAGGTTCATTTTTATATGTCTCATTAAATGCAAATCGATAATGATCTTCGATATGCATATCAGATCCAAACACATCAGGATGACAATGAATCTTATTATTCTCTCTAAAGTTTCCATTAGAGACATTATCATAGAACCATTGTTTCTTTCCTACATTAATTGCAATATCTTTCTCGACTTGCTTATGAGGAACAGTTACAGCCTGCACATCATTCTTATCGATAAAGAGTCTATTGTAACTGACTCTCTTATCAGGCTTTGCAAGATAATAAGTGTAATCAGGATCAATATACTCTTGCTTATATTTCAATCCTGTATCACAATCTTTGTAAACTAAGATAAGCCCTTCTACAGTTCTTCCATTTTCTTGTGGAAGCTTTCCAGAAAGGGTATTCATAATAGTGATATTATCACCAGGTTGGTGAGATGGTAATTTGAGTTCCATAGTAACCACCTTTCTTAAACGTACGCAATGAGTTCAATTTTGCATTACCTTTATGTTTCACCTATACTTATAATATACATTTATACTCATTTTAAGAAAAAATAAAAGGGTGGAATTAACCACCCTTTTATTTCAATTACTGAAGATACTCTTTTGCATCTTCAGCAATTTCGAATCCTGCATACTGGTATTTCTTAAGAAGCTTACTTAGCTCCTCAAACACCAGCTTTGCCGTAGGAATTACAGCCTGGTCATTATTGCCTGCATAGCGCAGTGCATTAATGTAGGCTTTACCAAAGATGCATTCATCTTCGATAGCTTGAACAGCCTTCCATCCAAAGTGCTCAATGCACTTATGATAGAAGTTTTTCAGCTCTGTGGGATCTTCACCATGAAAGATCGTATAATTAGTAACTCTGTTACTAAGTGCTGTATACTTATACAGCTTCTTGTTGCTGTACTGTTTCCGGGATTTTCTAATGCAGTCGCAGAGTGCTTTATAGCAATATGCGGTGTAGATTCCTTCGCAAAAGTCTACAGCATCCTGATCATCCACGATATAAGGAACAGCATCGTTCAGTTCTTCATAAGTAGTGCACAGCATAATTGTTTCCTTTCTTCATCCTTTCGGACTAAGTGCGTATATCATGTCGCACCCCATGTAATATTATAGAATGATGTATTATTATCACTCTATTACTATGATAATATACAACCATTTTAATGGACTTTTACGGTTCATAGAATAAATGGCAAATCACCCATGGATCAATCCATGGGTGATAAGCTGTGACAAAGGGAGTAAATTATGACACTTCACACAGCGAGATGGGCATATCATCTCTTACTTGCATGTTTATGCTGCTGTAAATTATAATTCTCAAACATGAGAGTAAAACAGAAGTTTAAGGGAGGATTTTACTTAAATGAAACTGTTTGCAAATTTATCTCCAATCGTTAATATGGAGAAAGAAGAATCTAGCGAAGTCGTCAAGGGTGTAGATTTCTCTGCCTTTACTAAGGATGGAGGAAGTACCTTTAAAGACGATACTGATAAAAAGACTGCTAAGATTAATAGCAGAAAGAAAGCCAGTGTAGTTCCTGCATTTAAAGGAGATATCTCCGATAAGCCGGCTGTTGCAGATGAAAGCGCTGGATATTTCGGGACCTTTAGTAAGACTAACCTGATGCTGGAAGGAGCTATTGCTCAGACTGATCAGCTTAGCGCTGAGGTCAAAGAAGATATTGATAATATCAGAGCCAGTAAGACTTTGAAGAATAAGTACACTTATATCACCAATCTTACTGCATCCTCTGCATCTCTTATCTCTACTAAGATCGCTGCTATTAAGGAAATTAATGCTACTATTCAGAACTCGCACAAACTCGAGCTTGACCGCTTGAAGATGACTAAGGACGCTGAGAAAGATCAATCTGACGATAGCCGTATGATGGATCTATATAAGGCATTTGTTAATACACCTGTCGGGACTTATACATCGCCGAATGTACCTAGCGTTACAGAAATGACTATGGATCCTATGGGTAATGGTATCAGTCCGATCACTATGGGTTCTGGTGATCTTCCTGTTGGTCAGCTTACTCCTGAGCAGGCTAGAATGAGAATGGAAAGCAATCCTAATATCATGACTGTTGTTAAATTCAACCAGTCTACTGGTCAAAGGTTCTTTGATGTCATTGATAGAACTAATGGTGCTTCTGTTCCTAATTATCCTAGGCCTGATGCATTCCTTTTGGATGACACAAATATCGATGTCCACGCCATGAGTGCAAGAAACAAGAATCTTGATATTGTTTGGCCTCTTGTCTTTGTTGGCGATGGAGACATTAGTGAATATTAAAAAAAAAAAAAAAGATATCCCCCACCGGATTATGTTCCGGTGGGGGATTTGAAGCAATCGCATACATAGCGGGAAACGTTCATGGTCGCCGATAGGGACTCGATGCGCCGACAAACACAGATGGAGATTCATGGATGAACATCTGACACAAAACGTAGGAGGCTTCCAACTCAATGAGCCGCGCAAATGGCAGCAAAACGAAAGCGTGAGTTTAGTGGCAATATGGACATTTAGAAAAAGCATCAGCGGGGATCTGATGCCGAGTGTCGGTAAGGAACCGTATGAACGATCGGCGCTCGGGAATAGGAGGCGGCCTTGTCCACAATGAAGGGACATAAGCCCGCATTCTGCGATTACTATTTAGTTTGTATGGTAATAAATTATTACAAGAGTGGAATAAATCCACTCTTGTAATTCTTTATATATTTTCAGGAGGTATACACATGATCAAAGAATATCTGTCTTTACTTAATAGTTATAAATAAAGGAGCGCCCCTAAGGCTGGACTACCTTAGGGGCTATATTTGATGGAAGGATCGAAAAACGCGCGTAAAGAAAGACAACGGCAATATCTCTCTCTAATATATTGTTAGTATCTCCAAATAATATTTCCATGATTATAATCATTATTCTCAGAAGATTTCAGAAGAATGATATCAGCATCATCAACTTGAAGTTCTGAATTATGAGAAATCATGATACACTGTTCAGTGCCCATCATATTCATGACATTATGAAGAACGTCAATAAACATGAGACGGTTATTACTATCAAGAGGCCCATCGATCTCATCCAATTTCAAAATATTGTATTTGCTTGAAGAGTTATACAAGAATGAAAAGCTTAAGATCATAGAGATCATTGCAATCTGAGCAGAACTCATTGATGAGATATCGTCATTAACAATTCCTTCTCCAGCGCAAGGAATTCTAAACTCAGTTTCATTGATCACAAATGGAAGGATCTTAAACTGCCCATTGAAAAACATACCAAGAAGCTGATTAGCAGTTTGAATGATATTGCCCATATACATCTCCATGTATACAAGCTGAATACCTGTTGTAGGAGATGAGTAATAACGGATAGTATCAATAAGATTATACTGATTTTGAAGCTGAGCAAGCTCTTTATTGTAATCATCAACAAGCCGCATCTGATGATTCAATCTATCTCTATCATGCATAAGAGGGCTAAGCTGTTTATTCAGCTCTTCAATCTTATCAATAAAGATATTAGCCTGTCTATTGGCTTCATTGATCTGCTTGATCTTATTAATATTTGCATTATAGGTAGCTTTATTAACTTCAATAGAGTTCTTCAATTCATCATATCTCTTCTGAGACTCAGCGATAGACTGAAGAAGACTATATTTATTCTGAAGCTCAATCAGAGTTTTGTCATTGTTAGACAGAGAGCTCTGAATGGGGGCTACCATTTTAGCAATCTCGTCAAGTCTAGCATTAATAGTATTAATACTAGCCTGAATTTCATCAACTACATCCTGCTTAGACTCATATATAGCCTTCTCAGAATACAGTTTAGATAGAGCATCATTGATAGCTCTGTATTGATCAAAGAGATTAGCATAAGAGATATAAGAATAGATCTGATTGATATAATCAGAGTAATTTCCTTTAAAGACTTTCTCTACAAGGAGTCTCTTATTACTAAAGACATCCCAACAAGGAAGCTTTGAAAGAGCAGTTTTATTCCTATCAATATCTCTTAAGAAATTCTTAAATTGTGTAATAGCAGCATTCAATTTAAGAGAAGACTGCAGTTGATCAGAAAGCTGCTGATATTGCAAATTCATCTTTTCAAGACTCTCAGATGCACGTGCCTTGGTGCCTTCAGGATCTGTCTTTGAGATAGCAGCTGCATCTTTAATAAAAGGACAGCTATCATCTAAGCAAGTAGAAGGTCTAAGCTTAAGAGTTTCCATTGCTTTGATATTTGCAATAGCCTCTACAAGAGTCTGCTTAGTATTTTCAATACTAGATTTAAGACCTTCAATACTCTTCTCAATAGAATTTGTAATTACAGGATTAGGAATAGTCCCATTTTTAATATATCCTTCAATGATAGGATATAAAGTTTCATAGTCACTAGAGTCTTTCAGATTAGAAATGTTTTCAGCAATTCTATTGAGAGATTCCAATGCCATAATAAAACTATCTTTACTGAAATCAGCGATATTAGCAATTCCAGTACCAGACAGCTGTGCTTCGATCTGCCTCTTATCTGCTTCATTATTTGCAATCTCATCACAGATGGATTCATATCTCCATTCCTGTTCAAAGGACTGTAATCTCTGAAGTTTAGAAGTCAATTCAGCTGTTTCAGATTCTCTTTCTCTAAGAAGAGATTCAATCTGCCCTCTCTTAATTTGATTATCGATATTGATCTTATCTATCATTGCCTTAGTATCAATAAGAAGAGTATCAATATCTTCTGTAAGAGAGACTTTAGCATCAAGTCTAGCACTATTCATACTAGACCCAATAGATTTCATTTGCTCTTCAAATTCTCTATTCTCTCTTTCAATTCTTTCAATTGTAGATTGAATAGATTTATCAGGATCAAGCATCTCAATCTTAGCTTTAGCATTAGCTAATCCTTCAATAGCCTGATCTTTTGCATCTTGAAGAGTATTCATAGTCTGCTCAATTGCAGCTACATTAGATGCAATTACTGTGGGATCGCCAATAGTACCTAATTTAGCAGTAATAGAGCTGATTAGATTCTTATAACTTGTAGCTCTCTTAGTGAGAGTCTTATAAATTTCATTATAAGCTTCTAAGTTATTAAGAATCATATTCACAAATCTTTTACGATCTGCAGGTTTCTTATCAGCAATACCTCTATCATCTGTAGAAAGCTGAGATAATGACTCAAAGTTAGGATCTAAGCCTAACTCATCATAAAGAATATCTTTATAAGAAGAAACATTACCATTTTCATTCAGCTGATTAAGAATTCCACCAGAATTCTTTAAAATATATGCTTTAGTGGTTTCTCTTTGTCCATTGGTTTTTACTCCATGGACAAATGTAAGAGTATAAATAATAGTGTCATCAATGAGCACTATTTCTTTCTTTGCAGGAAGACCTGGAATAAAACTCTCATTACCATCAGGAAATACTGATAAGGCTTTCATAAGAGTAGATTTACCAGATCCATTGTCGCCACGAATAATAATATTTCTATGGCAGCCAACTGTAAAATCAATAGTTAATTCATGGAGTCCCATACCATTATAAATGCCAATATAGTTCTCCAAATGAATAGATCCAAATCTCATATTGAAACCTCCTAAACGTACTCATTTCAACATTATATGATTGTTTCGCCTGTTGTATAATACGAAAAAAGAAAGGAGCTAATATGCTCCTTTCTTATTTAATCCTGGAAATCTCTGTAATCAGTAATTCTAGGTAATCCAACTTTTTCAAGAGACTGCTGAATACAATCCATGAAATATGGACCAATTCCAGGAACTTTCAGAAGATCTTCAACTGTGTATTTATATATACAATCCACCGGGTAGTCTTTCCGAATGACAAGATAATTTGATAAGAATTTGTATATCCTCTCACTCAGATTTACATCATAAACGAACTGAGGAAACTTTTCTCTTTTGCATTCATACTTCCATTTTTCAATATATAGATCTCTAGAAGTTTGACAAAGTTGTCTAGCTCTTTCATGACATACATTGAGCCTCTTGGCAATATCAAATGCATCCATTCCTTTTGTCATACAAACCATAACAAAAGGAGCTTTCTTATATATTTGAGATCTGGTTCCAATAGGAGTTTCTAATTTAAGAAGAGTATTCATCTGCTTCTTAGTGAAAGTATCAGGAATCTTTTGGTCTCTAGGAAGTCCAAACCATTGGGAATTGAAAAGGATAAGCATATTTTCTAATTCATATGTAACGCCTTTCATGATCATTCTCCTTTAAAAATATTATGAGGCACTATTAAGTACCTCATAATCATAGTATATAATCAACTCAGCTTTTCAAACATCTGTCTTTTAGCTTTTTTCAAAGCTTCTTCATTCTCTTTCTCAAATACTGGATTAAGAAAAATCTTCCCACAATTAGCACACTTTGCATATTCTTGTTTAAAGATTCTTTCTTTTCCAGTACTAGTATCTTCAAGATAGCTTACTGAAGTATAAGGATAGTATCCTACATACTCACAGCAGAATGGGCAAACAATGAGCTGACTCATTTCAATTTCTCCTCATAGACATTTGTAGTTATATCAGGTCTACCAAGGATAGATTGAGCTTTAAAAGTTTCCATGAATAAATCAGAATCAAAATTATCATGGATAGGTCTAGGAATTCCATTCTCCCAAACCATTTTATATTCTCTTCCACATCTACTGCATCTCATTGTGAAGATACCATACTTGTCAAGAGATGGCGGAATAGTTCCATTAAGCTGATATTGATCGAGAAGCTTCTGATACTTCTGTGGGTAGTTATGCCAACTATAAATTTCAATCGAATTGGTCTTACAATTATGACAATAGTTGTAAGGATAGAAAATGGCAGGATCTTTAGCCATATCAATACCTCCTAAACTAACGTATTTCTAGCGATTACGTTAATGTTTGTGGTATTGTTAAAAAAGAAAAGAGGGGCAATAAGCCCCTCTTTTTATTTATTCCTCAGACTTAGTTTCTTTGGCTTAGTCCTCTTCATTAAGATTGAGAGAATTTTTTATAAAGCAATTGTCATCCTCCCAATACGTTTTCATATGCTTGGAGCCATACGTTCTGAAGAGATCACCAATCTCAGAATAATTATATGCTCTATATGCAGCCTGAATCTGCTTAACACTACTTTCTACTTCACAGGCAGTCATACTATATCCAAGCTGATAAGACATATCAGAAACAGCATTGTTAGTTCTGCCTGCATTATTATTGGTGCAAGCAATATTGAACAAGCCGCCTCTATCAGTCCAGGGAATATTTGTTCCAGTTTCACGAATCTGAGCAAACAGATTGAGCTTAAAGAGTTCTTTATACATATCAATTACATCAGAAGAGAGAGTATTAGAATTGTAAATATATGCAATGAGGTTTCTGTATAGATTCCAAACAACTTTAGAATACTCAATCATATGAGCTTTACGGAACTCAATATCCTTGAACTCGGAAGGGAAGAAACCAAGAAGAATTCCTTCAGGGAAATTAACTTCAGGAATATGATACTCAGTATAATCATTAACCAGGCGATTAATGATATCAATAGGAGCTTCATAGATATAGTAGGTATCTTCAAAGCAAACTCCAGTATAGCTTCCGAGTCTAAAACTATGAGTATCAAACATAGACAGCTTGATACCATAGAGTTTCTGAAGCTGAACTCTCAGCGGATCATTGATAACACTGTTATCATTGGGATATGAATTACCAGTCTCGATAATACACTCCAAAAATCTATCCAGCAGATAATTGGGGTTGTTATCATACTTAGTTTGAATAATCTTTGTATTAGCCATAATCTTTACCTCCTTAGAATGTAAAATTAACTTCGGAAATACTTATTGCGATTTCACCATACTTATTTCTAATTGCAGGATAGAATTCATCAGCAATCTTTACGATAGATTCTACAATACTGTGATATGCAACCTGCATATCCCAATAACCGAGGAAATGATATTCTGCATGAATCTTATTATCTTTGCAATAAATCGTGGTATAATGATGATCTGGATATCCAATGCAAATAGGATTCTCCTTAGTAATATCAGACATATCACGATCTTTATTAGAAGATGCGAAGAAGTTTCTACTTCCGTTATCAGTATAGACCCAGATATCAGTATTATTCTGGGTATCCTTCATATAACCAGGAAGCAGATTATCCATCATTTCGTCCTTTTCTACTTCAATGGTTTCTGCATGTACGTCTCCGGTAGCAATATTAGTTTTGATAATGCCGAATTTAATAGCCATTTGTGCAACCTCCTTAAAAATAGAAGAGCAGGATTTATTTAATCCTGCTCTTTTTTGACGTTAATACAGAATGGATTATCTTTCGTAGGTTTAAGACTATCCATCCTTTTCCGAACTTCTGCTTGTTTCATACGGATATAATGCTCTTTATCAATCCGATTGACTTCATTGTCATATTTGTATGACATTCCATCTCTCATCATGGGAGCCTTATAGCCACAGTTTCTGCAAACAGCTTCAGCTTTGACCAAAGTGGTTTCATTGATAGGTGAACCATTATCTGCCAATTCAAGAAATGATGTCTCCATATCTACGATAGTAAGAATAGAATTGCACTTAGGGCACTTATTGATACCATAGTACATGATAGGATCAATCGAATCTTTCTCCAACATGAATGATCACCTCCATCAAATGGTTTCAGGAAGTGTGTACTTCAGGCCATCAGTTTCACCTTTATACACAACCTTTGCATCTGAATACCTGGACTTACCAGTGCTACTCAACTCTGTAAACAGAATTGCTCTAGCACCAGTATAAAGCTGTCCAGGATTGTACGTTCTACCAATCTTTGCATCTACACTCTTTCTAAACTTCATCTGTTCAGAAGAGTAGATGAAATACTTAACAGCCATTTCATCACCTCTTAATCATAAAAGATTGCACACTCTTGAAGTTTCTTAGCAATCGGTTTAATGATTTGTTCCATATTGCAGGTGATGTCGTTAAGCAGAGAAATCTCCTCAGACTTATCAACTCCAAGAAGATTCTGCTGGAACTCAACAGCTTCTTTTAAGCCTTTAGCCTTATAGTACTCAGAGACAGACTGATCATAGCTTGCCTGCCAAGTATCAGGCTCTTCATAACCAGAGAAGAAACCATTCTCCATTTCAAGGAACGGATTAAGAGTACCAGTAATACCAGGATTGCCATCAGAAGATGCATCCAGGTCTACTCTACCAATATGGGAAGGCTGAATAGAACGATAGATATCAGGGATAGATTTGCTGCCATTCTCACCAAGTCCTGATACACCTTTATAGGTGAACTTGAGAGCCTGCATAGAATCCATATCAGATACCATATTCCGATAGCTAATCATCTTAGACAAAACAATTGCCTTCAACAGATAGAGCGGGTCTGTCTTAATAGCTCTTGTAATGCTTTCGATACTAGCTCTCTTATTCTGATCAGCAACACGATAGATTCCTTTAGCAATCTTCATGACATAAAGAGAAGCTACATATTCTGCAAAACGAATACGCTTAACAGAGATGTCCAGATTGTCTTTAAGTCTCAGATTGTTATATTCTCTTAGCATCCATCTAAGAACTGCATACATGTCACTCTTATCTTCTTCTTTGAGCTTCAAAGCATGACAAGTGCAACGGTCATAGATAGACTGGAAGGAGTCCATAATACTCAGACCCTTTTCATAGGTATCTGCAACAACAGTTTTGTCTTCCTCAGTGAAGATCTCAACAAACTTCTCGATATTCAATTTATTGAAATCAGAGCCGAGAGATCTGACCCAATAGTTTGTATCGAAGAAATAGTTTATAGGAATACCTTCATAGATAGAATTATAGACTGTTGCTACAAAGGACTGAGTGATCAAGTCCTGATCGAACAAAAGCTTCGGTACGGATACAAAGAGTGTATCACCCTTCTTGAAAGTATAGAACTCAGGATTCTTAGGATCAGTGTTAGTGATATACACATCTCTGATTCCCAGATAATCCATAGTCCCATAAAAGCCATACTTTGCCATAATATATTTTAAAGCGCTCACTGTCTTATTGAAAGAATAAGCTGTATAGTGAGTAGCCTTGATAGTTCCGGATCCATCAGACAGAGGAAGCTCGAGATATCTTCTGAAAACTCTCACTGCCATGAAGATAAGCTTCATAGTAACACTGGGAGATTTAGAAGTAGAAGTACCATTGTTATAGGTGGAACCATCGACTACCTGATATAAGGTGGATCTCATAATTCCATCAATCCGGAAATAATACTTATCGATTATTCTCGGAACAGCAATGATTACATCAAGATCTTCCTGTCTGTCTTTATCTGCAATGAGATAATGGACAATCAGAAGGCGAATATCACTCTCATTAAGATTGATAAACTCATACCGATTATCTTTTCTCTTTGCTTTAGTCTTGTTACGATATGCTCTTTCATAGTAATCGTACAAGATCTTATTAACTTGATCAAAGTCATCGATGATATCGAATCCTTTTACTTGAATGGAGAAATGAGCTCCAGTTCTTTCACAGGATTTGATAGCATCCATGAGTTGTTTGATGACTTCATTGTCATCTCTTTCAAACAAATGGGGATTCATTCGAGGTCTGGTGTCACAGATCTTCGAAATTAACTCTCTCTGATTCATCATTTATCCCCCTCATCATCTCCTTCAAATCCATCGGTTAAACAGATTTGAATTCGATCATTCATAGGATTAGGAACATCGCCATTCTTATCCTCAAGAACAAGAGTAGCTTTGATATCCAGATTCCTACAGACATTGCGCATCTTTCCAAAGGTGATGTTATTCTTCTTCAAGAGACGCTTGTCGTTGTTATAATTGCTTCCAAATCTCTGCTCATATTTATCGATATCGATATGCTTCTTAGTGATAGCTTCTTTGAGCAGGCTCATCTCAGGTGTATCATCAGGAGAAGTAGGAGGAGTAAAGATATTATCTATACTCGTCAGAATTGCCTTCTCCTCTTTAGCTAACTTAGCCTGAGCTTCAATGACATCTTTAGTAGAACTTGCTTTAGAGAAATCAATGATATTCTGACTGCTATACATCGGACACTGACTTCCCATAGGTCTATTAAAGAACTGTGCTTGACCAACATCGATCATGCCAGGGCGCTGGTCATTGGGATTATTTCTCAGCGGATACAGATAGCCATCATGAAGATCGACAGCTACAAACTGACCGCGATATAAATTGGGATTGGAGTTGTACTCCGCAAGAGAAACTACATCATAAATGTAGTTGTCAATTCTTGCTTTTACGACAGCCATAAATTACACTCCTTTTGTAAAAATAAAACCGGAGGCGAGGAAATACCCCGCCTCCGGATAGATTGTATATCTTACAGGCTGTTGTCGCCCTTGATATACTGCTTAATCATCTCACCGGGAACAATGGAGATGATCTTTTCACCACCCTCAACGGTTACAGTAGCAGTGAAGACACCATTATAGACAACGGTGAACTCACCATCTTCGGTTGCATTTGCATCCATGAACTTGATCAGAGTATCAATTGCCTCAACGAAGATATTGTTGCAATACTCCATGCTCACGAAACGGCAGCTCATGATATCGAAAGCCATCTTACCAGATGCCTCGATAAACAGGTCAGAATGATTGTCCAGAATTACATCCAGATCATTCATATCAGACTCATTGATGGTAAACTCAAGGGTATAGTTGCCCTTATCATCATCATCGGTATTATCCTCAGGTGCATGATAAGTCAGAATAGCACCAATCTTGAATGTGCCATTAGTGTCCTTCAGAGCAAAGCCAATCTTCGGAGTAGACTTGGACTTCTTAAACCGAAGAACGTTTGCCATAGTGAAGAAAATAGTACGATAGAGACCGGGGCAGCGATTGGTTGCCCAGATCAGGTTGTAGTGTTCCATCAGGTTATAGGTAAGCTCCTGAGAAATACTAGTCTCCGTGAAATCATGCGTCTGTGCCATAATAAACTTCTCCTTTGTCAAAAAGAATTATTAATTATCAGCCTTAGTACGGCTGTATAATCACTTTTATAGTATATGATTATTAGTCAGTTTGGCTTGTGGTAACTTTTTACTACGCCAAATACTTGTCCATATTTGCCTTAAATGAAGCAATATCGACAATAATAGTACCAGGTCCACACTTAGATGTTTTACTACTAGAAAATCCATCATACGGTACAATCAGAATATCTGTATTTCTAGTAACACCAGCATTTCCATTAGCATCATATCCAAGATAGCAGAGATAGTTGCAAAGCTCTTCATCTCTAACTCCGGTAAATCTAATAGATTTGCTACTAAGAATAATACCAGTAGTACAAGTTACATTAGGCATCTCATTACAGACAGAGATAAGATCATCATAGAACTCTTCTCTTTCTGCACAGATACAAGCAGCAGTATTAGGCCCGATGCCTTTGATATTGATCAAACGATCATAAAGAGTATGCTCATCCTGATCAATGATATCCTGGAGATGAATCTTATTAAGAATCTTCTTCCAAGTCTCTACTGCAATATTAGAGAAGCCAATAGCACCTACGATCTGATAATCATACATAGGAGTGGATTTGAGTTCTGCAACTCTTTCCATAAACTTATTGGCATTGGTTTCACCGAGAACTTTTACATCTTCATACTTTACGTTCAAGAGCTCATGAAGACTCTTAAGTCTAATAGACTTCAAAGACTCGGAGGAGAAGTCTTTCAAATTAAGCTTCTTCATCATATTAGTCACTCTTGCAATAATCCTTTCAGGACAATTAGGATTAACACAGAATGCACTCTTGTCTGTAAATACGACTTTTCCTCCACAAGAAGGACAAGTAGTAGGGAACTGCACAGGAGGATTGTGGGAACCCCATGCAGGCTGATCTTCGCAGCGAGTCAGATAAGGCATTACATCGTTCCGATACTCCAACTCAACAGCATCACCAATTCCAAGATTCAATTCTTTAAATCTTGCAAAGGAATGTCCAGAAGACTTCGTATGGATAGTTCCATAGAACTCTACTGGTGTAAAGTGAAGCATTGGAGTGATCAATCCATTCTGACCAACCGTATAAGTGTATCCTGTAAACAATGCTTGTTTAACCAAAGGATTAAACTTGATTGCTACAGAATATTTATTGACAGAATTCTCTCTACCAAGTGCTTGAATAATTCTAGGATCTGCATAAGAGACTACAACTCCATCATACATGAAAGGCATGATAGGTCTAATTCTCTCAGCTTCCTTTACAAATTTATACACCTGATAAAGAAGAGTATTATACGTTCCAGTTACAACTGCATATCTCAACTTCTCACCGGAATGATAATACTTATTCATGAACTCAATCTCTGTAACTCTATCCAAGTCTTCCATAGAAGTTGCAAGAGGCACAAGAGTAATTAAGTCACGATAGTTATATCCATCAATAGAGCCGAAAAGACCGATAATACCATTTCTGGCATTCTTATAAGACTTTCCTCTAAGCCTAGACATCTTATCTAGATTATTATGAGAAATAATAGCCTCAAATTTCATTCCGAAAGGCTGTTCATTCTCAGGCATTTGAGGACAGAATTGGAATCTATATCCTCCTAAAATAGGAGTCAGATCTGCAGCCAGATCTCTTCCGGTATCTCCTCTTGATCTTGCAGAGATAATATGATCAGTCACATCTGCTTCTACAGAAATGCCATCATATTTCAATTCAAGTATTAAGGTAATTTCATCATTAGGACAAAACAGTCCCATCTGCATGTGTTTACCAAGGAAATCTCTTTCAAAGATAGCTACATCTCTATCATCAAATACTCCTCTATCCTTAGCTTCTTTATTAAGAGTAAACTTACACTTATCAAGAGTACCTACAAGCTTCGGATAATTATGAGCAACAGATACAGATTTCTTTGCACTATTAATAGGTGCATTTCTATCGATCTGCTGGTCATAGAGTCCAGGATAAAGAGGAGCTACATATCCAATATCTTTCTCAAACATCTGATTCTTCTTATACTCTTCAGGATCATCCATAAAGATGGCTGGAGTTTTGATATCAGAGTTTGTGACAATCTCTCCATCAGACTTGAATTCAATCGGAGGAGCTCCTACCTGAACTTTGTCATTATAAGATTTATCTCTCTCCAAGAGAAGATCATAGACTCCGTCTTCAAGAGGAAGGAGACTACGATCGGTATTGTTATACAGAATCTGGCAAATCTGAATAATCAGATTCATACATGCAATGTCATACTCATTCAATTCTTTTTTATCAAGAATTCTCAGAGCTTCATTTCCACAATACTGAATGAATTCAGGATTAACTCCAGAAATATCAGCATTGAGGAGTTGATTTAAAATTCTTTGTAAATATTCCATTTACTACACCTCCATCGATATAATATATGGTCATGAAGAAAGATAGCGCAGATTACTCTGCGCTATCCTCTTTAACTTCATCCAGATGAATCTCATCGAAGAATTCAGCCGGGAAGAATACAGCAGGATGTTTGGGCTTGTTCACAGAGTCCTTCAAATCCTGGATGATCTTATCAATATCAACATTTTCCTTTTCACCAGGTCCATAGAAGATGGCAGGAATATATTGAATAGGATCATAATAAGCAACAGGCATTTCAACGGCTGCTACTTTCTTCTTCTTCAAGTGTTTCTTAAACACAAGACGAAGGCCTTTAGTCTTGAGATAGACATTGAGAATCTCAGCATTACGATTCTTAGAATCCATGTCAAGTTTCACATCAATGTTAAACGGATCATCAGTCTCAAGCTGTTCACAGAGCTGTCTTGCCAAAGGAGAAGAACTATAGATCATCAGAATCTGAGATGCCAAGTCTGCTCCCATATGGCACAGATTGCCGAATTCCATATCACCAAAGCGAATAGGAGTTCTAGCATACATTGCTCGATAGTTATTGCTAGCTTTATTTCTTGTATTCTCGTTCTTAATATTAGTAGAAGATAGAGAGGTCACAGAGAACTTCTCTTCAGCATACTGCTTAAGACGATAGAAATACAAGTAGCCATACATGATAGGACGACGAGAAGGAACATATCTCAACTCATTCTTACTATCAAAGATAGGCATGAGGACTTTCTCCATCTTGATGAAAGGAAATTCCTCATAAAGCTGTTCCAATTTATCCATTGTCATATTCTCAGTCATAGGTTCAATGGCTAGATAAATGGAATCATCATCCATAATCGATTGTATATAAGCACTAGCGAGTCCTTCATCGCTCATATTATCAATCAATGTGGCTACTTCCTCATACATAGAGGGGGATACAATCTTGATAAGGTTCAGATACATATCAAGGCACTGGCCCACATCAAGAACTTCAGTTCTAAAGAACTCTACCAATTTCATACAAATGAAACTGATAGATTGCTCAAAGAGCTGACCTGCATTCATTCGGCCCACAACACCACAAAGATTAAGTAAGACATCAACATGCTTACCATCATTAGTCATGGGCATTTCTGCATCGGGACGAATTCTGGATACAACGCCTTTACCGCCATATCTGTTGGTGATTTTATCACCACGTAATACGGGGACTTCATCAATTACAGTGATTTCGATCACCATATTAGAGAATGCTTTTCCGTTTGTGAAATACTGCTGGCCGTTGATTGCACCTTTAGCTCTAGAATAGAGTTTCTGCATTTCATAATCCAGTTTATATCCATTCTTGAGCTCATCAGCCAAACCAACTTCAACAGCATCTACAATTCTCTGATACATACTCATCTGGCCCTGATAGTATTTATGGATCTGTCCATAGTAAGGATTATCAATAAATCTATCAGGAGCATTGCAGAAGACATCAATATCAACTACTTTACCAGAAACAGTGTATCGTTCATCAGAGATCATAAGCTCTCTCAGGCGGTTATAAGAAAGAGAATAAAGAGATTCTTCTTTCTTCTCGACTCTCATGCCACAGAGAATGCTATTCTTGATCTCTTCTCCGATATCAGGGAAGATCTTGTAGTTCCCATCATCTCCATACAGATTAAGAGGAATCTCGTTATCGTTAACCTGCACAGTTACTTTCTTGATCAATGGAGATGCAAGAGATTTTGCAGCTGATTCACTAATGACAATTGCATCCTCCATAGTCTCTTCGCATGCGGTATACATCGTAAGGAAGTTCTTGCCGTCCATACGATTCTCATACTCATCAAATGCTTGAGACTTGATAATAGTGGTGCCTTTAGAAATCACAGTTCCAGGTTCTGCATAGTTAATAGCACCATTATTACTAAAGGTATAACCATAACTTTCAGTGACATGCTTATATGCCTTCTTCTCAAAGACAGTGATCACTTTGTCTTCATGATCAACTGCAATGAGATAATACTGAAAATTAGGATTGAAGTCATACTTGAAGATCTTATCAAAGATCTCATAGTCATGCTTAGCAGTTATAAAAGAAGAAGAATATTCTCCGAACTGCTTCTCATAACCAGTCTGAATATAAGGGACATCAGGTTTACACAGAGGGAGGCGCTGCTCCAAGTGTGTACCAAACATCAGCTTTCTGGAACCAGAGTTGGATCCATTGAAGGGCATCATCAGACCTTTGCCCAGCATTAGGTTAGGATTCTCTATAACAACGTCTTTATCAAAGACTTCGTTAAGATTAAGTTTAGCCATGATTAATTCCTCCTTTAAGAATTATAGTAGAGGCATGTACTTTTCACACCTCTACTATAATAATATATTTTTTCAGATCAATTTAACCGAGAGGGATAGAATTAATCTTGGCCATGATTCCTGCAGCCATCTTATAATTCTGAGACTTGCCGGAAATAGTATCCACAGGAATCTTTCTAAGTTCTTCAGCTACAGCATCAGCAAAGTAATTCTGCAAGTCATCAGACTTAGCAAGAGTTTCTTTGAATGTCTTCTGAGAGAACTTGATATCAGAATGATCATCGATATATAGATAGGCTCCTGCACCTTTGATATGCCCAGTGTTCTTGAGCATGATAAAGAGACTCAAATCAGGATCAAATCCATTTACCTGATCAAATACAACAGTACAAGCCTGTCCAGCTCTAGAGTTACGAGACTTAACCAAAGTGATATCAGTCAAGTTTCCAGAGAAGCCAAATGTCTCAGATTCCTTCAGCTTGGTGTTATCATCAAACCGCAGGAAGACATTGGCGAGATAGTTAACAGTACGACCACCAGGGAGCTCCTCCCCCTGCTTCAGATAAGAGAGCTGGCCTTTAGAATGCATCATCGGATTGATCTCAATCTTCTGAGTGATATGATTGATAACCATCAGAATGATATTGGCAGGCTTAAGCATCTGAACAATACGCTTAAAGCTAGAAGAGTTTGTCTTAGCAGTTGCAGTAGCGCTCATCTGACCAGACAGTTCTTCTTCTTCAGTAAGCTTTCCAGGCATAAGCAATGCCAGGGAGTCAAGAAGATAAACAGTAGGTACCATTTTGATGATCTTCTTACCCTGAGGATCAACCAATCCAGTATCATAGAGATATTGGTCAGGATTGTTCATCTTTAGGTCGTAGATCATTTTAATACGAGCATAGAAGTTCTCAGCATTAATGCCAGAGTTTCTATAAATATATTTGGTTTCCATTTCTTCATCTGTGAAACCAGTAAGTACCTTTCTGCGGTTAGCAGTAGAACCACCCTCGATATCATCATGGAAGATACAAGAGTTTTCAAAAGGTCTCACAATATTTGCAGCAGCCTGAATATTGAACGTTGTTTTACCAGAGCCAGAACGTCCAATAGAGATCACAAGAGAGCCATCAGGAATGCCTGCAGAGAAATAAGAGAACTGATTAGTTCCATCATCAACCTTGACAATAGCTCCATTAAGGAAGTCAAAGTTCAGGAATCCAGTAGGATAGCATACATCAAACTCGCCTTCACGACTCATATTAGAGTCTTTCATTTTAGATGCTGCTTCTCTAAACTGTTTCACCAAGATACTGCCCATAATTTAAATCTCCTTTTGTCAATTTGATTTATGCCTTTTTGCTGTGTTTTAAATTGCTCTTAAATAGAATCGGATGACATAGGGATGCATTCTTCATGCTCTTCAAGTGCATTTGTTTCACCAGAATCTTTGGGTTTGCGTTCGTCATCATCAACTTTTATAGTATTCATCAGACGAGCAGCGATGGAATTGGATTCGATTGCAATTCTATTATACATAAAGCTCAGAATATCAGAGACAAGGTCTTCATTGTCTTCGATTAATTCAAAGAGCTTCTTAATCTTGGGATCATTAGGCTTAAAGTCTTTGCTAATGTCCGATACAATATTGGAAGCGTCAATAAGATTTTTAACGCTCTTTATACTGTCGTAGACACGAAGGAATAATTCTTCCTTATCATCAGAAATCTTAAGGTTGAATCCACTAAATTCAACATTGCTCATGACTCCATCTGTTAGTCTAGACTGACCTTCATCTTTGATATTTTTGGTAGAAAAATCAATCATTGTTATGCCTCCTAAATTTATTTAATTCGACTTATTTCAAGTCATTTCGTTACTTAAGAGTTCTAGCCATAGTAAAAAATAAAAAAGAATAGGGCCGAAGCCCTATTCTTAATTGCTTAAGGAACATCATGTCCTTCAGCCAACAGAGTCTCAACAACTCTGACAATGCGCTCATAGTCAGAAGACAAAGAACGCAAGGTAAATCTAGGAAGCTCATGAGTCACTCTATACCAAGAGATATATCTATCAGTATACTTCAAGATAATCTCACGAATAGCAGCCGAAGGCATATTATTCAGAATGGTCAAAAGTGCCAGAGAGACATTTCCATAGACATCCCTGAAGTCAGTTGCAAGATCATCCATCTCTTGCTGGGTATATACTTCAAGCATAGAAGTGATGAAGAGTTCTCCGATACGATCGAAGAGTGCTTCATATACCCAGATGATGGTCTGCTCATTAAAGATCTCAGCGCTGTACTTGCACATATTGAAATTCAATCTCTTGATATTCACGTTCTCATGGCGAGAAGAATATCTGCAAGTAACAAGATCATTTGCAGCTCTTACAGGGATACCTTTATTGGTTAACTTTCTTACGATATCTTCATTGACATACGAAGAGATCTCTCTAAACTTTGCCAGAATATCTCTGTCGTAATTATCAATAATAGAATACTCGTAAGTCAGCTTATTGCAGAAGAGTCTACGATCATAATCGATAGGGATCATTTTCATAGCTTTGTAATAAGCATTGACAAACTTGGGATGAGAAAGAATGCTTCCCATAGATTTGTCATCAGAGAGTGTACGCTCAACGATGACATCAACATGGTTTTTGATCAAATTGATGAGAGTAATGTCATCCATCTGATCAATGAATTTAATCTGATTAAAGAAGTAATCAGTATTAAATCCGGTAAAGTTTACAGGCTGCTCAGTTACCTGAGGCTGCTGCTTTAATGCTTGGATATTAGAATTGAAATCTCCAAGAGGAATATACATCTGGAGTTATACCTCCTTAATACTCCTTGACGGATTTAACGACAGGAGTTTTTCCTTCAGGCTTCTTCTCAGACAGATCGACACCAAACTCTTTAAAGAATGCATTACGATCTGCTTCAGAAGGGCCGTTATTATTTTTGTTAAGGCCCATGTTAAACATGGAATCCTCAGCATTGCCTTTGAAGGAATTCAGTGTATCGAAGAACTCATCACGAGATTTGTTGATCTCGCTAGAAGTTCTCTTATACTCTTCAAAGATTTCCTTCACTTCATCGATAGGCATTTTCTGACCTGCAGCGATACAAGTCACAGTCTCGAGAGACCCGACATGCTGGACATGCAGAAACAGTTCGTACGGAGTTCCATAGAGATCCTTAAAAATCTTGCACTGATAATCAGCATTTGGATTTTCCTGCTTTACATCGAAGATAACTCCAATACGCTTTGCAGATTTAGAAGGAGAGTCCATAGACTTATTATCAATGAAAGAATCATTGATTTTCTTCTCAACCTGCTCCGGAGATTTAGAACCAGTGATATTTGCAGACATCACCGTCATATACCCAGGAGTAGTGATCAGTTTCTTCAGGTCAGTATCATCGATATTCTGGGAAGACTCATAAATAGACTTACCTGACAGAGTTCTGATGATACTAATAAACTGATGATTTGCAAGCTCTTCAGCCTTTAACTTATTTCCATTGGTATAAGTCAAGAACTTAGAGTTGCAAATAGAGATGACTCCAACATTTTCAGGAAGTTCTTGGCAGACCTCAATGCTATTCTGCATTCCTCTGGCGTCATCATTGAAGCCAAAGAAGAGACAAGCAATCACAGGCTGCTTTAAAACAGAACTGATATACTTGGAAATCATGGGAACGCTGGCGGATCCAGTTCCGCCTTCAGTAGATCCGCAGACAATAACCACGTCCGCATACGGATCAACCATTTTGTCAAGGGCACGAATACCATTGTCTTCATCATGGATAATCATGTCCTTTGCGATATCACGTTCCTTACCACAACCGCCAAGGCTCTTACCAAAGATAAGAGCTTTTTCACGATAATTGGCAGGAATATCTTTGCTCGTAGAATTGATGAGCAAATAAGAGAACTCATCCTTATTCAGAACTTCGCTCTCAACGAGATCGATAGTTGCCTTGTTACCAGCTGCTCCACAACCAATAACTTGAAATCTTAACATTTTCTTTTCCTCCTTTAAAATATTAGTCATTCACGACATAGACGTCGACATTGTGCTTTGTGAGTTTATAGCAAGCCTCGTGAGATTCTGCTACAACATCAATCACATTACCTTTTACGCCTCTGTCTTCAACAACATAAGTTCCATATCCTTCAATATAAAGTTTCGTACCAAAAGGATATTTTTTAGAAGCTGCGATAGTTCTTCCAACTGTTGCTTTAGTGCCAGATGCGGTAATGCCATTTGCTTTACCACAGCAATGAGCACAGTAAGGATCATAACCAGTGATGAAGAACTTTCCTTGATATGTCATATTGCTTCCAGATTCTCCATTCTTAGCAGAAGAAGTCACAGTCTTCTCCTGCTTAGGATCATCCTTGTGCAATGAAGAATATTGTACACTTACCGCTTCAGCAGTAAATTCGTAAGAGTAATACTGAAGAGTCTGGCCAGGATAAATATTAGCATACTCATTCTCAAGTCCATTCAAATCAATGAGAGAATTGTATAGAGTGCCATCTCCATAAACTTCTTCAGCAATTTTCCAAAGAGAATCACCAGGCTGCACTGTATAAGTTGCAAGAGCCTTTTCATCAATGATCTCTTCTTCAGTCGTTTCTTCGACTTCTTCTTCACGAACTTCTAAATCACTGTCGATATAGAGTTCATGAGCTCCTTCTTTCAAATGAGAGAGATCACTACGATTTCCCTCAATGAACTGATTGAGCCGAATTGCATCATAATTATTGCTATAATTCAATTCGCCTACGGTAGTTTCTTCTTGTGCCATCGTCGACACAGCTGCAACAAGTACAACTCCAGTATTTACTGCAAATACCATTACGAGAATCAGTACTGCAATAAGTTTAGAGTGACGAGGTGCATGATGGTTTTCGAAAAACATTTTGATTGACTCCTTTCGGCTTTCGGTGTAACGCTACAAACAAAGTTAAGGCTCTAGAGACTAACTCTAGAGCCTGAAATTGTTTTAAGAGTTACTTCTTTTTGTTTTCTTTCTTGTCAAACTTCTTTTCCAGGTCTTTCTTCTCAGACTCAGTCAAAGGTTTGAAACCCAGGCCAGTGTTTTCAGTAACGAAACCCTGCTCCTGGATAACACCATAGAATTGATTATCCATAAGATTTAACCTCCTTTGTATTTATTTTTATGTTTAGGGCTATGGTAACTTCTAAACATATGACTTAAGTTGTGGATCTTAAGTCATATATATGATATATAACCATATTTCTTTATTCTGTCTCTCTGGTTACCCTTCTCTGTCTATTGGCAATAGTAGCAGGAAGCATGTAATCAACGTTCAGCATATTTGTATTGAGAAGAGATCCAACCAAATATGTATTGAACTGATTCTTAGAAAGAGAATCATAGTTAGAAATAGGAATATCTTTCTGAGAAAGTGTACCAGTAGTGGTAATAGTCTGATAGGCAATAGATTTGGCATCCATATAGTCTGCTCTATAAGTAGACATTTCTTTCATGGTCTTATCCATGCCCATAACTACCATGGCTTCCATCTCTCTATCAGAAGACTTACCGCCTTTATCATGAGAAACAAGTAGACCGGATTTCATATCACGGTTATCAATACTAAGAGGAGTAGCATTCTTCTTTGTAATGAACTGCTTCATCTTCTTAATATGGATATAAACTACCATGGCTTCCTTGGACCAAACAGGTTCTCCTGATTTATTTACATAGAGATATGGTAAAGCTACCTTTTCCAAAAGAGGAACTCCTAAGATTTTAAGAGCATCTTCAATTTCATACATTTTAGGCTCAATTTCAAATGGTTTAGTATGAAATCTAATGGGAAGTGCTTTAGATGCCCAATTCTGAAATTCCACATCAGTCATCGATTTGAATTTGTTTTGGTAATAAGCTGTATTAGCTCCAGTCTTATCAAGAGTATCCATTACTTTTAAAATAAGATCTTGAGCTTGTTTTCTCTTGGAATTCATTTATATTGACCTCCTTTAAATGGAGTTAAACTTTATTAGTATGTCGAGATATATTAAAAGCCAATAGGAGAGGTTTCCCTCTCCTATTGAACTTATTAGGATGATAAAAGCAGAAAGACGTGTCCTTTGCCAGCACATTCTATTACAATGGCCTGAGCAAGTTGTCCTTGGATTCATCTTAAAAGACAGATAATTGAAATATATAAACGACTAAGACAGATTATCTAAAATATCCATTGTAAAAAATAAAAAGATAATGTATCTTAGAACATGATATTAGGTAAAGTATTCGAGTCATTTAAAATTTCTCTTATTCTATTTTCTAAGAAGAATCTTATTAAATAGTTGAAGAGAAATTTTGATGATTCAAAGTTATTAAGAGCAAAAAAGAAAGCTTAAAAAGCTTTTTTCAGTCCTACTATATAGTTAAAAGAAAATATTTTTTTAATATTTTTGCTCTATACGTACGCATTACTATGCTCATAGGTTTGGTAAACTTTTACCAAGAATTTGAAAAATTCAACTTTTTTCACTTTTTTGAAATTTCATTTCTAGAAATTTATAGATATTTTTATCTATAATTCTATAGAAATTATATTAGAAATAAATATTTATAATTTATTTCTAATAAATTAGGACAGAGGATATAATCCTCTGTCCATCGCGTTTTGGTTCTCGCGTTTTGGTTCTCGCTTATTATATAATGATCTTACGATCATTATCAGTATTACTTTGTCTATTAGACAGTAGGTACTACAATACTATCGCATCTAATTGTACTCAATACGTACGATTAATGCTCGTAGACGCCTTTTCGTCTACGAGCAAAAATGGTCAAATATCTATTATAATAGATGAAGTTTTTGAAAAATGCATTTTGTTCCTAAACGTACGCATTTAGGCCTTTCTTGCAACATTGTGTATCAAAAGGGCAAAATACATTTTTACACATCTTTCATAGGAATTTTTGGTTGCAAGACGAGATTTACGTCTCATATATGCAGTTCCAGATTCCGTCAAGAAGTTTTCAATAAGTTCTTTCTGTCTAAGAACTTCTTTCTGTTTTGCATTCGGCTTAGGAGCAACCGAGAACGTGATAAAAGAAATATTGGTTACATCTTTATCTGTTGTAGAAACAAAGTAAGTTCCAATCATGAGAGAAATCAATTCTTTCATGGGGAGAATATTCTCTTTGTTCATGACAATAGATTCAATGACAGCCTTGGCTTCATTAGGAGTAATATTCTCATCAGAAGAAGCTTTACAAAGTTTATAATCTACTCCATTAGAAGTAATAGCAGACATGACTGATTCAGTGAGTCTTTCAATCTTCAGAGTATCATTATCAGCAAGATGATAGTCGCCCTGCTCAAAAGAGTCAGAAGAATAAGTCATATAGATATCTTTATCATCATAAACTTTGTAATATTCAGTAGCAATATTTTTCATAAAGCTACCAATACGAGAATGAAGCTGCTGAATAAGATAAACAACATCCTCATCATCAAAGCTCTTAAACTTGGATTTATAAGTGGTAAACCAAGTATTAGTAATTGACTGAACTGCACCCATGACAGAACCCTTAGATGCAAGGTCATATTTCTGAGAAAGACTATTATTTACTACATATTCCATTACATGTCTAACGGGCACTACAGTGGGATAAGAACGGTAATGTAGGGAAGGATAGAACTTTCCAGAGAATGCAAGGAGGAGGATACTTACATCCCTCTCCTGGCGCGAATTTGTAAAATCGAGGCTCCTAATTACACACAATTGGGTCACTGTGAACGCATGTAGTGCAGCTTTAGGATTGAAGTTCGAAATTGCAGAGTAATAAGTTTGACCTATTGCAGCTTCAATTTCAGACTTTTCAATTTCAAGAACTTTAAACAGTTCATCCATCTCTGTTTCGCTACATAAAATTCTTGAACAAGGAAGAGAATCATATACATCATCAGATCTCTTCGAAAAGAAATCATTTACATATTTCTTGTAGTTTGCTTTTATCTTAGAAGACTTCAAAGCCTTATCAACTAAAGGAAAGACAAGGTCTTTAATAGCATGAGTATCTCTACTAGCCATACGTAATCACCTCTTAATGCTATGTTTCAGGATAAAAAAGAAAGAGGATTATTCATCCTCTTTCTCTTCTTCCTCAGAATCTTCCCCGATTATGATTTCAGGAACGATTCCAGGAAACCCATTCATTTCGCACATTATGCGAAATGAATCAGAATGTAGTTTTAAGATATGCCATAGTATTATATTATTCGTTTCGTGACATTTCTTAAACTGCTTAAGTATTGTTATATTATCCTTAACCAGGAATAACTCCATTTTTGGTTTAGATGAGCATACAAACACAATCAAGATTGTGATAATAACTCCGATTATAATTAATCCCCTATCTATATAGCTATTCGTTATATACATTATTGCAATTTGCAATATTAGATATACTGTTAATGCCATTAGATATTTGGTTATCCAGTCAATGATTATTGAATTACGAAGGGACTTGAGTAGTTTAATACCCTTATCGATATCAAGCTCTTTGACTCTGATATGCTTAAAATTTGATGTATTTTTCATTACTTTCTCTCCTTTCTCTTTAAGATTTTTTCGTAATGACGAATAATTTCGTCATTACGAGCCAGAAACGGTGAAGCAATAAGCAGACCGATCGGTACAGGCGTGATCAATACCCATCCTAAAGATGCACCAGAGTGCATCAATAGTACAGCAACAATAATAGTCGCTATAGTCCATTCAATTGTAGTTGCAATCCAACGGCCAGCAATTCTTACCTTTAATTCAGTTGTCTTCTTCATAATCTTTCTCCTTTGTTTTTTTTTTTATATTTAGAAAATGCCATTGTGGTATGACATTATTCTGCTTTATTACTATGATAATATACAAGTATAATCATAGACTTTTACGGTTCATAGCCAAATGAAGAATGAGGAGGGATTTCCCTCCTCATTTAAATATATCAATCACAGAGTTTACGATCTCTGTAGTTGCAGGATTCAAAGGCTTTTCACACTTATCGCTATTCCAGTATAGATAAGCATTATCATTATGAGTATATCCCATAGCCTGCCAATCTAAAAGCATCTCTGCAATAGCATATCTAGGCATAGGATAGGCTTGGATATTTCCTTTTTCATCTTCATATAACCAGAATTCAGGATGATGAGAATTCACCTGACAATGATGAAGCCAAGCTTTATTAAATAGACCCGCAATTTCTTCATCTGATTCCTGATCCTCATCTGATTTATAGAAGTTGAGTCTATAGCCATTAAATTCTTCTTCTGTATACTTAGATCTATCATGATCTTCGATCTGCCATTCAAGCTTTCTCATATCAATAGAAAGTCTCTTGCAAAGTTCCTCTCCAAACTCTTTAAAAGCTCTCTTTACATTAGAAATATGTGTATCAACATATTCTTTATATCCTTCAATAGCTGCTGCTCTAGTCATATAAGTCACCTCAATGATTAAGTAGATTTATTGCAATGTTGACGTGTTCATCTTGAAGGCCTAGAAGCGATGTAGTTTTAATACAGTGCCCTCTATGAATATCAATAATATCACAGAGTTCATCATCAATGATAATATATTTAGGCATGTATCCAAATTGCTTCTGAAATCTAGCAAGCCAAATAGATATTTCAGTTCCTCTATGTCTATCATATTGAAGTGGTGTAAATCCAGAAATAGTCATACCATACCTCTGGAGTTGACTAGAGAGATTGATAACTGATGGAGAAGGAGTCATAGTACCCCTATCAAATCCAATTCTCCAACTAGAAGAAAGAATAATCTTAGCACCAGTATTATCGATTATTCTCTTTAGTCTATAGAGTTTATCTCCAGGGAGTTGTATATGATATGAACTAGTAGGCTCTCCTCTTTGCTTCTTGATTCGAATATTTATTAGTGGATTGATGACACCATCCACATCTAAGAAAATAAATTTATCTTGCATTAATTATCACCTTCTTTAATAAGTGGTTTAAGAATTAATAAAAAAGAAAAGGGTAGGAGAACCTACCCTTTTCAATTTACTTAATCCAGCAACGAATCATCTGGTCAGCCTTCATAGCAATGAGTTTCTCACCACCACTTACGGAACTTCCCACATGAAGCTGAGCGACAGGAATCTCATAATAGCTCTTGAGAGTCTTGATGCAAATTATATTGCTGTCATTACCACTCACAATACTATTGATCTTATCGCCACTGCTGAGTTTGATTACATTGAATCCCTTTTTATTTGGATTAATAGGTAAAGACATAATCGGAATACGATTAAGCTTACCGGATTCAGTAATCACAATGATATCGCTCTTAGTCTGATCGATAACACAGAGGCCATCAACTACATCAGCATTATAGATGGATCTAGATCCCTTAGTATTTCTCTTCAGATAAGGAATATCATTCACATTGACAGACACAGCCTTCTTATCGGAATAGATGATGATATTGAAATTAGAATGAGCAATGATAATATCCTTGATAAAATCAGGCTGATCCAACTTCGCATACAGAAGGCCAGAAGGAGGAACGTTGATGAAGTCATCAAGATCCATTCTCTTATACAAGCCACTTCTGGTAATAGAAATCAGATAGTGCTTATTATTATGAGTGCCCTTCTTAGCAAGTTCCTTAATCACAGACTCCGGAATAATACAATTGATATTAGCAGTAAGTCCTTTTACAAGGAATCTAATATCTGTACCATTAGACTGTCTATCAGTGAAAGGAATCTTATGCACAGGAAGCTTGAATACACGGCCCTGTTCATCAAAGATCATAATACTATCAGTATTATCAATCTTAATCATAGACTTTACAGAGTCGTTTCTAAAGTTACCAATAGCTGTACCTCCAGGAACTTTACGAACAAAATTCTTTTCAGTAACAGCGATTACCATTTCGCCCTTAGGGATATCAAGATCATCAGTACCCTTGATGAGCTTGCACATTCTAGGCTTTCCATATCTAGCCTTGATATCAAGCAGTTCTGCTTCAATCTCAGCTTCGATTCTCTTTTCATCGACAATCAGATCCATATAATACTTACGCTGCTTCTCAAGTTCAACAGCTTCAGCCTTATACTTATTCAGATAGCCAATAGAAAGTCTACGGAGATCTGCATTGATGATATATCTTGCCTGAAGATCGGTAATCTTCAATTTCTTGATCAGATAATCAATCAGAATAGAGTCATCTGTCTTCTTCTGCTTTCTGATCATTGCAATGATATTATCAATCTCTCCAGATTCCAGAACCTTGATATATGCATCTCTTTCATGAATCTTGGTCTGAATATCCTGAAGGACATTGGAATACACTCTGAACTTGGTGAGCTTTCTCATATCAATGAAACTCAGAAGATAAGACTTATAAGACATTCTCATAGGTCTAAACTTATATAGAGTTTCCATATTGATTCTTACAGTCTGCTCAACCTTTGTATTCTTGTAGATGACTTCTCTGACATAATTGGGATCTGCGCCATTCTTAAGAACAATGACAAATCTCATTGTATCAGGAGTACATTCATCATACATATTCTCAATCTGAATAATCTTTTTCTTTTCTACAAGTTCTTCGAGTTTTTCTCTGATTGTATCCAAGAAAGTCATATCAGGAAGAGACTTAATTACAAGAGCTGTCTTACCCTTGTAGTTTTCGATGTCAATCTTACCTCTAATCTTGTAATGGCCAAATCCAGTCTTAGCAATTTTTTCCCAATCGCAATCATAGATTTCACAAGCCATACAATGATCAGGAACCAATGCAATATTCCCATCAGGATTATGCATCAGATAGATAGCTGCATCGATTACTTCACCAAGATTATGAGCAGGAATATCTGCTCTAAGACCGACACCAATACCAAGGCTTCCTTCAATGAGCAGCAGAGGTACCTTCACAGGAAGATATTCAGGCTCAAGGCAAGTATTGGAATAGTTATTCAGCCAGTCTACAGCTTTAGTTGTATTAACCAATTCTCCAATCACACATTCAAGTGCAAATTTAGACAATTTACACTCAGTATAACGAGGAGCTGATGCAGGATCACCTTCAAGGTTACCAAAAGAACCTTGGTTATCTACAAGAGGAACTTTAGACTCAAACCAGTTAGTCATCGGTTTGATAGTGCCATATATGCCCACGTCGCCATGACCGTGGTACAGTTTCATTACATCACCAACAACTGCTGCAGACTTTACAGTGTGTGTAACAGCTTTGGTATCATGAAACATAGCCCAGAGAATTCTTCTCTGGACGGGCTTTAATCCGTCTCTCATATCAGAGAGAACTCGTTTATAAGTTGTGTATAAAGCATATCGAGTATAGTCATCCTTGAATTGTTCATTAGATGACTTATTCAAAATTGTTTCAGCCATTCTTAATCACTCCTTATAAGGTTAATATAGGGTTTACAAAAAAATAATATATAATTAAGATAGGTAATAGAGAGGGAGAAGAAATCTCCCCCTCTATAATGATTATTCTTCAGTCCATTTCTTCACACTCTTATCCATCCAATGATGTGGAGTAAGTATTAACTTTCCATTCTCATGTTTTATTACATATCTTATAGACATAGAAAGATCTGTGTCTGGAATCTTAATAATGCTCCAGATAAATCCTTTTCCATAGAAGATGATCTTTGTTTTATCAGATTCCAATGTATTATCACCTTGGTATTTACCTTTTTTGAACTTTTCTCCATTGGATTCTATGAAATCAAAATCTTTATCCAAAATGTCATCATCGAATTCAAACTCCTTAAGTTCAGTAGATGAAACATCTACAATTCTTGTTTCTGAAGGATAAATATAAAAACCAGGAGTATCATCATCATAGTGCTCATATACAAGTCTAATCTCTGAGTTATTATCTCTTACATGAGCATTCAATATATTCTTCCTATTGTACTCTGGAACTTCATCTTTATTATCTCCTAATATTCCAAGCCAATACTCCATTACCCTATCTCTATATCCATCAAGATTTGATAATAATTGATCTCCTTCTTTAAAGAGCTCATGGTCTTCATTATATAAGATATCATAATCGAAGAAATACAATTCATCCATGATAAAAGATTCCATAAGAACTCTAGTTTTATTTGCATCAAGTGTAATAAATCTATAAGATGCATATTTCCCATAAACATCTTTTGCATGCTTCATTCTAGGCAATGGTTCATCATCTGGTATTTTATCTGTACCAAATTTGTTATAGATTGTAATACTTATATATTGCATATCTGGCAATTTGCATGCATTTTCTAAAGCATGCTGAAAAGATTTATATTTTCTTTCTCTCCCTGATTTATTACGCGTAAAGAATACATCAGTTGGAGCTATAGAAACCTTATCAAGATATTTCACTTCCATAATTAATTTCTCCTTTTTAAATAAAATAGTATATGTAATTCTTATATACTAAAAATATAATATACAATTCGAATAAATAATACCGGAGAGGATTTACCTCTCCGGTATCTCATTTTACTTCTTGATGTCATTACGGTCGATAATATCAAGGCCAATGATGCAAGTGCAAACACCATCCTTGATAGCGACACGGGGAACAATAATGGGATCAGCGATCTTCTGGAATACCTTGATAGACTTAGCATACACCACGATAGTAGCATCACCAGTCTCAGAGAATTCCTTGATATAGCCAATGATAGTATTCCACTTAGCCTCTGGATTATCATTGACATAGGAAGCAGGCATATATACGGGGATAGAAATCTTAGAGAATGTGCTATTATTCTGAAGATCTTCCATCAGATCGATGAAAGAAGTTCCATCATATTCTTTGCCATTCTTAGTGATTCCATAGCAAGACACAGGGATCTCTACTCTAAGGTTCTTAGGGAGGCCGTTAGGCTGGTGAGTAGTACGCTTACGCCAGTCCTTCTTGGGCTCCTTATCATTGTTTCTATTATAACCGCCATTATAGTTATTATTGTAGCCAACTCTACGATTATTGTTGTTATTTCTGCGATCGTTCATAAAGCACATCCTCCAAAAATAAATATAAATAATACTAGTGAATTAAATTATGAATTCACCATTATTTTTGAGTTGTGCTAATTTATTAGTAAAAGATAAAAATTAAAAGAAGGGCCCTGGTATAGAGCCCCTCTTAATTATTAAACTATATCTGCCATTAAATATTCTTCTGCTGCTCTTCTAAATTTCTTAGCCAATTGCTCCATTCTATATTTAGAAGTTTCTCCTCTAGAGAGATTAATAGAGAGTAATGAGAATAAGAAATCTGCACAATATTTAGCAAAGGAATCAGCTATGTAGATATAGAGATCATTATCAGATCTGGATACCTCTATTGGAATAGATCCATCTGGTAGGTCTAGGAATTCGTTGAGCTTATCGAACTTTTCTTTAAAATAATTAATTTGCTCTTCTGAATTGAAATAAATATTTAGTGTCATTTTGCTATACTCCTTTCATATACAAAAAATAATGGGCGGATTAATTTCCGCCCATTATTCTTCTTACTCATTGTCCGGTGTGACGCTGGATTTGATTCCATTGACTTCTTCGAAGTCCTTTTTGTCAGTTGCTCGAAGAATGCGTTTTGCATCTTCATAGCTGATAAGTTCATCGATTTTAACACAGTCAAGTTTGACTACGGCATCATCTACACCATTGATGGCATCATCAAGAATAGCCATCATGGTCTTACTGCCGCAGACCATCTTATGGCGTAACTTGACACTCTTCGTGGTGCCATTGATTTCTTTAATGGCATAGCCACGAATAGACTTATTATAATTATAATAAGCCCAAACTTCAAAAGTGGAATCATCCTTCCACTTTTCACCAAAGAGCTTGGATTCCTTAGTAAGGTCATCCATCATCCCTTTTACCATATCCTTCAAGCCACCAAACAACTTAATTGCCGGCTTGAAGATTTTCATAGCCTTAAGGACAAACTTAAGGCTATCACCAACGAATTCATCGTTGATATTGATGATGACCTTGCGATCATCATCAATTGCTTCAACTTTCTGAGAAGCAAACTTAGAAATCTGCTTCTCTTCGGAAGGATTGAGGTTTTCTTCGAACGTAGTAATCTGCTTATCCACGTTCCAGGGCTCGTCCGGAATGATGATCTCGCCAAATCCGCGGATCAGGTTTTTGCTGGCTTCGATATTTTCCTTGCTCATAGTAACTTCGATCTTCATAATATATTCTCCTTCCCTTGTCCCTGGGAGCTAGGTATTTTATAAGAGATATAGTGGTATATCTCTTTATTCTACTACTATAATATACAAGTATCTTAGGCGACTTTTACGGTTTCATAGAAAAAATAATAGAGGGGCTATTTTGCCCCTCTATTATATTATTTACTCATCATCTTCTACATGGAAAGTTTTCTTCCATTCATACTCATTGAGCCACTTAATGAGCTCTCTAGCCTTAGAATTTCTGAATACATATCCTCTTGTATACTCAAACTGGCTAAAAGCATTAGTGGATACAAAGTTATTGTACTCAAACCAACCACAGATAGCACCCATAAGAGTAGCCTTCTCTGCTTCGGTCATATCTTTTACATATTCGAAATGATGAGCTCTAGTGAACAGAATGCGATCATCTGTGCAGCCATATTCGACCAGCTCTTCAATCATATTCCGAGCTGCTCCTTTACCTCTCAGCTCAGGAGCTACATATATATCTTCAATGAAAGTAAAGAGATGATACCCACAATTGGAAAGAGTCATCATTCCGATGATATCATCAATCATAAAATTAGCTCCAAAGCTTTCATTAGATTTGAAGCTATCTCCCATTGTGATCACCATATAGCATCCTGGATATTCCTTGAATGTGATTCTCTTGGTTTCAAGAGCAGAGCTCTCATACTTATCTACATTCTCCACATTCCAAGTGAGTTTAAGCTTTCCTAATTCTACTCCAACCTTAGTTTCTTCCATAATAATTTACTCCTTTACATTATTTTATTAAAAGTATGGTAGGGACAATAAATCCCTACCACAATCTTTTTACTCAACTTCAGAACGATCAACTTTGAGATTTCTCAGAAGTGCATACATATTAGACTCAGTATTTCTAATACTCTCAATCTCTTCTTTAGCAGATTCGATTGTATATCTGATAAGAGTTCTAGCTCCATCAGGTCTCATTGCACTCTCACCTAACTCATAGCCGTTCTGCTCGCCCAGACCTTTATATCTGGTGATATTGGACGGAGTCATAGATTCGAATGCTCTCATAAGAGTATAGATAGATACAGTATTCCCATCAAGCTTATAATATTCGTCATTTCCTTTGATGATATTAATAAGCTCGATACAACTGGAAATAAATTTATCATTCAGAAATACATACTGAGATCTAGAGTTTACCAGACCCTTAAGAAGAATAATTCCATTGATAGTTTCCACTTCAAGGAACTGATACTTCTTCTTCAAATTCTTAGCCATCTTCTTAGCATTGAATTCAGGTCTAATAAAATAGCTAACCTTATTAATTACGGAATCATTGGTAATGGGAAGAATCTCTTCTTCAGCATCATCCATTTCATCCTCATCAATGGCTACTTTCTTAGTAGCCTTGGCCTTCTTAACAGTCTCCTTTGTCTTTTTGGAAACTGCTTTCTTCTTAGGAGTAGCCTTCTTTTTAGCAGCCATATTGCAAACCAGTTCTTCAGAACCGAGTTCAATATACGGAGCCAATTCATACAAGACATTTTCCAGAAGATCTGCATCAATTGCAAAAGTATCGCTAATAATCTCCAGATCTCTCACATAGTTTCTATTTCTATAAAAGATGCCAGTGCAATCTTTATAAGAGATAGCTCTATTCTTGATATCTGTGAGACTGTGAGACTTCAAGAAAATACTCTGAAGATATTTCGTGAAGTCAAGAGTAGAAGTAAAATATCTAGTATTATTCTTACTGATCTTTACTCCATACAGAGGCGGTACAGCTCTGTAAAACTTACCTGCTTCAATAAGTCCTGGCATATACATCAGGACAAATCTCAAAAGCAAGCAATCGATGTGCGAACCGTCTGCATCTGCATCAGCAAAGGCAATGACTTTATCCCATTTAACTTTACTGATATCAAAATCTCTACCATATCCTCCTCCTACTAGAGAGATAATGGCAGCCACTTCAGGATTACTAAGGAATTTAGATCTGCTTTCCTTAAACGCGTTCAGTTGTGTTCACATAGGTCGTTACTCTATGCAGTTCTCTTATGAACTTCTCCATGTTTCCATGGAAGCTCAGACTATATCACCATCCAGATTTTCTATCTTTTTATCAGATTGATAATTGATTAATCTGGATGCCTCCCATTTCGAACTCACTTGAGTCCTACTCCCTTGCGGGATAGTCGTTGAACCTTTATTATAAATAGCCACCTGGTATGTATCCTGATAAATTACTCCTTCATCAGGCATATTGATAACTTTGCAATCCAGGTCTGCTATTTCATTCTCACTAAGAAAATCACAAAGTGCTTTAATTGCTTTGTGAAACTTTCTATTTCCTTTTTCAGTAAAATAGAATTTTGTTCCTTCAGGTATTCTTATATCAGGAGCTTGAAGCTGATCTTCAAAGATAGCTGTCAATTTCCATATGTCATCAGATAATTTATTATACTCAAATTCATTCTCAGAATCATAGTTATATGCTTCCTGAAGAAATCCAATGTCATCATCAACTGTTGAATATCTATACAGTTTCATTTGTATCATTTCCTTTCTTTAGTGAATTATACTTGGCTGCTGATTAGCATATGATTTCTCACTTAGCTTTCCAGCAATTAAAGAAGTTTGCTATAGACATTACTATCTATAGGCCCATAACTCTAGGCAGTTTGCCACGAATCAGTTGTGTTCACATAGGTCGTTACTCTATGCAGTTCTCTTATGAACTTCTTCATGTTTCCATGAATGCTCAGACTATATCACCATCCAAATTATTCACCTCCTTCTTTGGATGCTTCCCATTTCGAACTCACTTGAGTCCTACTCCCTTGCGGGATAGTCGTTGAACCTTTTATTTTAGAAATTATATTTGCTCGAAATATCTGTAAATTGCTTTCTATTCTTGATTCTGGATATAAAATGAGTCAATGAATCATATTGTCTTGATTCTGTATTTTCTTTTGTTATTCCGAATTGAGCTAAAATTTCTTTAGCTTTCATTCCATCTTCTAGAAATCTACAGATCTTTTCTACATTAGTATTTGACATTTTCTGATCATATCTTCCTTTTGTAGAATCTAAAGTATAATTCTTTGAAATCTCTTTATAATATCTTCCAGATCTGATATTACTAATAGTATCGCAAAAGTTCTGCAAATCATTTTGAGGCATAGCTAAGATATCATAACCTAATCTAATTAAAATATCTTTATAACTCGCCCCAGTAGAAAGCATTTCGCATATTACATGAACTTGTGTATCATTGAATAGATTACGCATATTTCTATATTCAGCAAATATATAATCCTTGCTAATTGAATTCCAAGCCTTTCTCTTAAGTATACATTCTACAGATCTTCTAAGATCTTTACAATCAGTTTCACCGATATCTTTGTATATTTCTTCAAAAGGTTTTCCAACAGCAAGATCTTCACAAATAATTTTAACTTGATCATTTGTGAAAACAGCCTTTGAATGATTCTCTGCAAAATTATGATTTAAACATAGTCTTTCAGCATGAGCCCTATTCTCAGCTCCCGTTGTCCATTCTAGTTCAAGATCATGATTATCATTTTTAACTCCTTGCATATGATTCACTTCAAAAGCTTCAGGATTTTCAATTGGATGGAAAGTAAGCATTACGAGCCTATGAACTAAGAAATGAATTGGTCTGCCATCTATAGTAGCTAATCCAACCCTGCAATATCCATCATCTGTATATTGTTGACTTAACTGCTGACCTGTAATTTTATTTATTACTTTTCCATAATTACTGATTTGATATATAGGTTTAATACCTTCAATATCAATATCTTTAAATACCTCATCACTAAATTGAATTGGTATATACATATTCATCATCCTTTCTAAAATAATTTGGCTGCTGATTAGCATATGATTTCTCACTTAGCTTTCCAGCAATTAAAGAAGTTTGCAACCAGACATTACTATCTGATGCCCCCATCGAGGGAAAATTCCCTGCATCGTATAGTCCCGCCCACTTGTTGCGGGGCCTTTAGCAGATTTTCCTTCTACGATGAACAACTCCAGATTTTTATTTCCAGATGGTTGTACGTAGTCCTTAGGTTTTCCTGTAATTTTACTTTGAGAATATTTATCAGAAAGCTTAATCTTTTCTGTTTCAGATTTCGCTCTGATCTCTGCAACCTCCTTGATAAACTTACAAAGCTTGGTAAGTTCACCAGGACTCGTCTTACTCCAGTTATCTAAGGCATCTGTAGTCAACTTCTTTACGAAGTCGTAAATGTCCTTATTGGACAAGATGCCTTTAAACTGACCCATAAATATAGGATTAATATGGGCTACACTGATGGCTCCCTTGAGACCAGTCTTAATATCATTAGCTGTTACAGACAGCTTAGACTTTTCTCCAAGATAAATCTTGTTCATGTAATTTCTTAGATAACTGCAAACACCATCCAAGAATCCCATTACATGAGTACCACCACCGGTAGTATTTGTGAAGTTTGCAAAAGATATAATATCTTCTGCAGACGTTAAGTCGCTAGAGTCATAAGTGAATACTGCCTCAGCTCTCATTACACCCGTATCACAGGAAAAAGTGATCGGATTGATTAATGGAGTCTGAGTCTTTCTTCTCAAATACTCATAAATACCATCCTGGTTAATAAGAGTCTCATTAACCAGAACGTTTCCATCTGCACCAATACCAGTAAAGTCAACCTTAGTGCCAAGAGGCAACAGAGGAACAATATTGGCAATCAGCGCATACATTTCATGACTAGACAAAGAAACAACACCCAATACACTTGTATCGGGTTCAAGATAAACAGTAGTTCCCTGTCTATTCTTCGGGCACTTTACTTCATGCTCAGGTTTTATAATCTTACCTTTACTGAAAGACACTTCATGGGCTACACCTAAAACAAAGGATGTAGAAATGAATTTCTCAGAGAGTGCCATTGCAACACCTGCACCGACACCATGAGTACCACTACTATATCCACTGCCCTTGGTATTCTCATAATGAGAACTCGAATGTTCTTCAGAATAGATAATTTGCATTTTTCCATGAGGGACACCACGACCAGTATCTTCTACCATCGCAGATTGATTTCTCTCATCGAAAACAATCCTGACATAATTGCATGGAGAGTCTACCCGAACTGCTTCATCGAAAGCATTCTGGATAATTTCTCTAAGACAGCCTTTCCATCCATCATTTCCGATGTTACCAATATAGAAACCAGGACTTTGTCGTACTGCCTCAGCGAATGCTAATTTCTTAATTTTATCACCATAGTTTTTGATACTGTCTTCAAATTTAGACAGATCAGGATTTACATTATTTGCTTCAATTTTCTTAGCCATAATTAAGAAATCACCTCTTAACTATTTGTTATGGATGAGGTATAACAGTATCCTCATCCATAATTTTGAATTTAGAACGATTTCAGGATTTCTCCTTCTCTAAAGTAGCCTTTCTCAATGTCTCTAGGACATCATAATTAGATCGATAATAACTCACTTTGTTTTTCAGAATGGAAATAGACTTATAAATATCTACATCCTGAAAGTTATTTGGATCATAATCCTGAGAAATGACTTCTTCGAGATTCTTTACAATTCCTTCTAAAGTTTCAAGAGTATTCTTTTTCATGAGTTAATCTCACTCCTTTCACAATTATAGTATATAAATAAAAACAAAATTATGAATAGGATAAAAGAAGATCTGGGTAGCCCGAAGACTACCCAGATCTCTATTTAACTTGCGTCTATTCAGATCTGAATTATTAGACGTTGAACTGCTTCTGCTGAGTGACTTCTGCAGACTGATCAGCAGCAGGAGCAGGAGGAACGACACCAGCAGTAGGAGCCTGAGGGGCAACCTGCTGAGGAGCACCAGTCATGAAGGGATTACCATAAGGATTTCCCATCGGCTGTGCATAAGGCATCACAACAGGCTGAGGCTGGGCATAACCCATGGGCTGCTGCATCATCTGCTGCTGAGGCATGGGCTGAGGATAGCCCATGGGCTGCTGGCCATACATATTGTAACCGCCAGCGGCTGCATAAGGATTGCTCAGCATGCTATTCATCATAGCAAAGCCATTGGTACCAGCAACCACATTGTTGGGCTGATAACCCAGAGCATTCTCATACATAGAGAAGTTCTTCTGAGCACGCTCATACAGCTCAGGGAACATCTTCAGCAGGGGGATCATCTGATAATACTGAGTAGCAAGCTGCTCAGGAATATCCAGATACAGAGCCTTGGAAGTCTGAAGCAGATCCTCGATCAGCTTAACAGCCTTCTCAACTTCGGCACGGTTGTAGTCAACCATCTCGAAGGTCTCACCGCAAATAGTGCAGTGCAGGATGTCATTACCGGTATCAGGATTCTGACCCTCAACGACCAGGGTCGGATGACCATTTTCCTTATGAGTGCAGGCTGCACGCAGCAGATCTTCCTCGGTGACTTCGATCTTGAAAGCACCACCACGAGAGCGGAGCTGATTGATCTGCTCAGGAGTCAGAGGCTGAGTGTAGCGAGCCTTAGGAATCTGGTTAATGCCGACACCATACTGCGGTCCAGCATAAGTGGGATAACCATTGTTCACATACGGGTTAGTGGGCATCTGGTTCTGATAGGGATAGTTCATACTTAGTTCCTCCATATAAATAATTTTGAATTCGCTTCGAAATAATTAATCAGAGCCATACTATAGGGGTCTTGCAAAGGTATGAAACCAACTAATTATCTCTAGGTCTTACCACTATAATATGCACTTATTTTTTAGTTTAATCGGTTATAATTTACTACTCTGAGTAAACATAATCGAACGCAATAAGGGCAATTAGGTACGTGGTAAGAACCACGTACCTAATCGTTATGTCTTTATTATTTTATTACTGAATAGTCACAGTCATTGTCAAAGTTACAGTGCCAGAAGCAGTATCCTTGGGACACAGACCATCGATAGAAGTCTTAAAGGCCTCCAGATCCCCACCCTCAGTATAGGTGACAGAATCAGTGCCATTAGAGACAACGATAGTCTTTACACCCTTGACAGCTGCAACCTTGTCGAACAGGCCGCTATCGGAGATAGCACCATCATCAGTAGTGATATTGAAAGTATTCTCAGCAGAAGGATCCTTCTCAACCTCGATACCAGTTACCCCTTCGATAACATCATCGATCTTCTCCTCAGGAGTAGCCTCCTGAATGGTATACTTACCATCAGTACCCTTGACAGACTTATAACCAGAAACGACATAAGCTGCAGGATCGGAAGAATAAGTACCACCATAGACAGAGATATCGGTAGAGGGATAGCTCTCAACAGTATCAAGGCAGGCAGCGGTGCCAGAAGTAAACTCACCATCATTGATGACAAGCTTGCCCTGAGCAACATTGTTGTACTTACCATTGGATACACAAGGCAGATTCTCGCACTCAAATATACCACCATTAATAGTACAATCATTCCAGTTCAGGACAGCGCACTGAACAGAGTTGGAGAAAGTACCACCCTTGATATCAAGAATACCACATTCACCATTCTTAATAGTGTTCAGGCCACCCTCGAAGTTACCACCATATATGGTAAGCTTGCAGTGAGTGCCTTCAGGAACAGTGTACTTATCAGTATCGATCTCATTGCAGATCATGCTGGAATAATCGCCTTCCAGAGCAACACCGATATTGTTCTCGGCACCCTCGGCACCGATAACCATGGTACCCATATTCTGGATAGCATAGAAGCTATTGGTTTTACCGGACTCCTGAGAACGAGTGAAGATACCACCAAGAATGGTAACCTCACCACCCATAGCATTTGTCAGGCAAGCCTTACCATGAGTGGTGTTATCGATAACACCAGCACCGGTAATTGTTAACTTACCCTTGTTGAGGATAGTAGCTTCTCCATTGTTGGAGAATTCCTTACCAGCCAGATCCAGGGTAATATCAGCACCCTCAGGAATAGTAATGCTCTCAGAGATATCACTATTCAGAGCGATAGTAGCAGTACCAGCACCAATATCAGTCAGTGCAGTCTGCACAGTAGGATAAGATTTGCCATTTACACGAACCTTGTCCTGCTCCTTGTTATAGTACTTGACATTGAGAGTATAGATAACAGTCTTCTCACCAACAGCACCAGTGAATGTACCAGAAGCAGTCTCATTCTGATTTGTAGGCATAAATTTAATCACTCCTTCTTTGAAAGTATTATAACTATCTTTATCTTCGATAGTCATAGTGACAGTCTCACCTTTCTCAGCCTTGAACTCAACGGAGTCAAGACCCTCAAGTCCAGCCAGGAATTCTGTGAGGCCTAATTCCAAATTATCAGAGGAATTGATCACGATAGAAACATTGTTATTTACCAGAGAGACAGAGCTATAAGCTGCATTCTTTGCAGGAATACCAGCAATAAAGCTATTGACACTCTTGGTGATCTTCTTGACATAGCTAGCACTATGATCAAGTTCAGGAGCAGCAGCCTCAGACTTCAGAATTTCAGAAGTAATAGGTTTCTGGGAAATCTGAGGAGCTTTCTTCTTATAGTAATCCATACCAACGTTAGGATTCTTGGGATGAACAGGCAGGTTTTCAGCCCAATTCAGGATGATCTTTTTTTGATCACCCTTAAGCATAGGAGCAAAGAGATCATCGAGAGCCTCTTTGAGCCCGTCAAGATCGAGATTATGCTCAGTATACTGTAAGAACTCATAAGGAGAAGTAATGACAGTATAAGGAGCTTCATCTTTTACGTTAGACTGTCTATTTGCGGCAATGCAGTAGATTAGCTCATGGTCATCATCAAAAATAACAAAGTCATTGTTATTTCTAAAAGTGACATTATTATCCAGATCATACTGGGTAGACAGAGCTAAAGTACGGCCTTTTCCATTATCTTTATTAAGCTTCGACTCAAGAAACTTAAGCTGTTCTTTAGTCATACTTTGTATACCTCCTTTAAAAAATAAGAAGTCGCAGAGATAAAGCTAAGCGTGGTAGAGCATATCGCACTCTACCACGCTATTGCTTATGCTTTTATTTACATGTTGTACTTGTACTTCGGCAACTGCGTCAGCAAGATCTGTAAATACCTAGTGTCATAAGCATTATCAGCGATCATTCTGAGCACAGAATAGACCAGCTGATAGCCTTCAAGCATCTTCATATCATCCATCAGAACCTTGTTGATCATATAATCTTGAGAGTTCTGATAGGCAAACTGCATAGCAGTCACATGAATCTGCGCTTCCTGAATTTTCTTCTCAACTTCTTTCAAAGTTGCATTAGTGAAATCAGGATTGCGGAAAATATGTCCTTCATTATAGAAGTTGAACTTTCCCTTTGCAATCTCCCTGATAACTCTAATTCCATATCTTCCCATGTCTCTTACATTGGACATGGGATCAGGATTATTGATCTTTGGTGCCCTCTTCTTATTAGGGCGATTGTTGTTGTTAAAGTTTGCCATATTCTAATTCTCCTTTACAAATTACTTGATTAATTCAATGATATAGTATATAATCCAATTAGACATTTATACCATTTCCATCATTGAAATCATACTTCTTCTGATTATCAAGTCCTTCGATAAAAGGAGTCTGAGTATCAGAGAAAGTCTCTTTGATATTATGATCTCGAAGCTTCAAGAACTCAGCAAAAGTTCCATACAAAGCTTCCTTATCTGGATCTGGATCAACAAGCTTATTCTCCTCAATTTCTTCCTGAGAATATCCTTTATTGTATTCTTCAATATCAAATCCATATTCGCCATAATAGCTTTCTACAGATTTGCAGAATGAATACATAGAAACACACTCAGGAATATTGATCATATAATACTTGATATCACCAGTCTCAGTTTCAGTCTGTCTAGTTTCAGTCATTACAATAGACTTATGAATATCAATAGAGTCTCCATAAGACTCCAAAAGAGTTTCAATAAATCTATAGCAATCGGTACGACCATGGCAGATCTTGAAATTCCCATCGCTAAGATCGTCATCTGTATCATTAGCAATGAGAACTAGATAAGTCTTATCTTCAAAACTCTTTACAGGAGCTTCGAATATAGCAGGTCTAATAGGTTTCTTCTTAGGCTCTTCTTTAGGAGCCAAAGGAGCACCAGGTTCAAATATTACAGGATCTATAGGAGTTTTATTTTTCTTAATTTCTTCGCTCATATTAAATTACCTCCTACGTAATATTTCGCATTATTCTGGACAATGATACAGCTATTGGAAAATCTCGAGATAGCTGTATAATTTAGCTGATTCATATCTTTCATAGGTTCCTCCATGTAGATTCCAGTTCTCCACTGAGAACCCTGAGCAGTATGAACAGTTTGAGCATATCCAAAATCAAATTGGTTGGCCTGTCTTGGTCTTCTCATCTGTCTCAATTCTTGCTTTCTCTCAAATGAAGCTACGAAATAATCATAGTCAACAGAGATATCATAGAACGGGCAGTTAGTCAAGACAGGATTGAAATCAATTTGGAAGAGTTTATCCTTATAAGAACGGACATCAGGCTGATTAATTACAATACCAGACATACCATTCGTAAGATTTACTCCACCAGATTCAAGTGCCCAGTTATTTCTCTTGCAAATAAGTTTCTCTCCCATATGAGGAAGAGGCCCATCTACTCCAAGAATCTGGTTTCTAAAGAATCTATTGAATTTCTCTCTAGTTCTATTAGTACAAGTAAGGATAATATTTGCGTAAGCAAGCATTTCCTTAGTAAGTTCATGCTCCTGGATTACCATACAATCCCCATAAACTCCCAAATGAATAGGAAGTCCATGAAGAGCTCTCTGAGACAAATAAACAATAGCAGATCCTTCTGCCTGTCTCATAATCTCAGTAAGCATTTCTACATGCCCTGTAGTCAGGAATGCAGGCGTCCCAGTAATAGGAGGAATCTGATAGATATCTCCAGCTACAAGAATCTTCTTTCCTGTAGCTAGAAGATCATCTCTCATTTCCATAGGAACCATACCTCCCTCATCAATAATGATGAGATCGATAGGATTCATTTCCTCGATATTGGGAACAAATTTCAAAGTTGTGATAGGGACATTGAAGTACTTATCCATTACAGGATTTCCATAGCTATCAAACACAGGTTCTTCTACACATTTATAGAGCCATGAATGAATAGTCTTAGCAAAAGGCATTCCTTTCATTCTCATAACAATGGCTGCAGCGCCTGTATATGCCATAGGAGCAACTTGGATATTTCTCTTTTTAGAGATTAGATTTACAATCTCATTGAGAACTACAGATTTACCAGTACCAGGACTTCCAGAAAACTGAAAGACCTGTTCAGAGCTATTAAAGAACCAATTTACTGCATTACTAATAACTCTTTCTTGGCCCTGATTAAATTGAAAAGTCATACAGTAGATCCCTTCTCAATATCACAGTACTTATTGGAAATGATTTCACTAGTCTTTTTGCTAAGGTGATAATTGATAACCACCAGAGCCTGATTCAACTCACCCTGACAGGGGTCATCAATACCATTCTCCTTGCAGATTTCCAATGCAAGTCTCTTAAGCTCTGTAGCAGGAGGCAAAGAGGGATAGCTTGCTTCTGCAAGTGCATAGATCTCATTGATAATGCTATCGGATGGTTTCTTATAAGTGAACAACATAGAATTTTCCTCCTTATTTCTTTTTTCTTGGAGCAGCCTTAACAGAAGACTTCTTCAAAGGTTCTTTTCTTACATCAAATTCTTTGAGATCAGGATTTTCATCTCCATTAATCTGAAGAATCAAATCAGCATACTTGCACTGATCTCTCATATAAGGTTTGGAACTGAGCTTTTCCTCATCATTCTTAATCTCTACTCTACTCAGTCCCTTACCACAATCCACATTGTAAACAACACCATATTCAGGTGCTTCACCAGATTCAGCGAGCTTTCTAGTATAGTAGCCGAAGATCTGAGACATCATTCTAGTGCTGTTATAAGGATCGAATTCCTGAGCTTCTTTACCAGAAGAAGCACCAGGAGCAACAAGGTCTTTGCCTTCAAGCTGTACAAGACAGCCAGTATCCTGATCATAGAGGCGCTGTCTAGCACCAACTTCCAGACCAATTTCCTCCATGATCATTTTATTGAATTTCAAACTCAGGGGATCCATTTTAAATTCTCCTTTCAAATACCATTAATTAAATGCAGAAATTTAGGATTGAGATAAATCTCTGCGTCATTTAAAACTCTTCCATCAGGATTATGACCATAAGGATCATTAACCTTGGAATATGAATATGCTATTACATCCCAGTAGTGTCTGGTTCTGAGATGATCTACAATAGAATATTTCCGTGCAGAATTATACCCATTACCAGTACGAACAGACTTAATTTGAAGACCAGAAAAGTAAAGAATATGCTGGAGCTGTGATGCATTGATTTTAACCCAGCTTTTAGCAATCTGATCATGCTTAGTCATAATTATTTCTCCTTTGTTAAAATCTGCCTGCACCCCATCAAGGAGTGCAAGCCCAAACAATAGATTAATATAAAGTTTGTAATAGTTTATTTTTGTATAGGGGAGGTAATTAAATTGTTACCTATTAATACAACAACAATTGAAGAACTTATTGCATCTGGAAAAGATAACTCTTTGACATATCAAACCTTCTCTTTCATTGAGACTATGTCTAATGGAACCAAGGTTTCATTATTTGATACAATCAATGATTATCTCTCAGAGCTTAAAGCAGCTTCGGTACTTGTAAAATTCGATGACGATCAATACCGCAAGTATTGCTACAAGCCTAAACTGCTCTGCTATGATATCTATGGGAATCCAGAATTGTACTTTATCATCCTCCTTATGAATGATATGGCAGATGTAAAGGAATTCAATAAGAAGACTGCATATATGCTTCCTAAGAACTATATGAGTATTCTTACTAGTTACATCTACAATTCTGAAAAGGCTGCAATTGACTCATATAACACCAAATATTCAGACTAAAATCTAGGAGAGGAATTATCCTCTCCTAGAATTCTTTAATTTGGGTAAATGACTATAGGATCGATATAAGTCGGATGATCATCACCGAAATAAATCAAAGGATCAACAAGATGAGATACCATCATTCTATAATCAACAGGCTTAAATGCAACATCCAAATCTGCAATAGATTCTGCAGGACTGGAATTAACTGCTGTGCTGAAAATAGAACCATGGATATCATTATGTTTAAGATCTTCAATAGTCGGCAGATCTTCAAACTTAGGCTCACTGCCAATCATGGCAGGACCATTTCTCAAAGTAGTCTTATAGATAGGAGTCTTACCGAAGTCTTCAAGTAGTTTAATCGTACTATTATTAGAGAACGGTAGATACATGACATCCAAGTCACTTGCTTTATATCTGATTTTGACTCTCTGAATTCCTAAGAATTTCTCGCCAGCACTCGAATATTCAGGAGTAATCATAAATCCACAGTCGATATTATTCAAAACCAACATGGACTCACTGATATTACTTCTGCCAAGTGCTCTAACAAGATCCATCTTATTAGATTGACGGCCATCATCGATTCTTTTACTTGCATCTCTGTTCAACTGTGAGACACTGATGACAGGAATATCTTTAACCTGTGCAAAGACCTTAAAGTCATCAGTAACTGCACCATATTCCAGACGAGTATCTGCAAGATGCTGAGAAGATCTAATTCTACCGATATAATCCTGGAAGAATGCAATAACTTCATAACCCTGATCTTCAAGGTCATCACAAAGTGTATACATATATCCTGTATCGACAGAATTAGTTGGCTTATACTTAATGATGATATCAATCGGGTTATCATCAGTAATTGTAAGCTCGCCTACTTCCTTAAGCATTTTAATGACAGCATCGACATCAAAGTCTGTCATAGACTCTTTATCAGTTGCCATTGCAAACAAACGCTCAATAGATTCTTCAACTGTATTTTCCATTGTAAGAAGTACAACACATGGGCGTTTTGTAGGATCTTTACATTGGAAATCTCTATTGTATTTCTTAATCTGATACATCAAGTTCAGAACAACACTTGATTTGCCTTCGCCAGGAAGACCAAAATAAATATAGATTCTTCCAGACTCAAATCCTCCACCAAGCATTTCATTCATACCTTGCATACCAGTTGAGAGCTTCTTCTTTGGATTAGCAGCTCTCTTATAAGTTTCCTTAATAGTATCATCGAATTGACCAGGCTGAAGTGAAAACATCATTTCAGTATGATCTTCATTCCGACTTCTACGAAACTCATTCTGTACTTCATTTACTCTGCTTTCAAACTCTTTAACTATTTCACCTTTGGTTCCATAATCTTGAGTTTTAAAACGAGTACATACATCGATCATTTGATCTGCATACTTATAGATTGCAGCATACTTAAGACTCTCAGAGACCATATTATTGACAAAGTCAACTTCTGCAGAACTAAGTTCTTTATACTTGTCTAAGTCAATAATATCTCCAGTGATGATACCACCATTGATATGCTGCATTATCATATAAGGATCATCGAGGTTCATTATAAGACGAGCCTCGATGCCTTTATTGACAAAGCTTACCATCTTACTCTTATCAGGATCATTGATATAAGTAGATGGATTGATAAGGCTTAAAAACGTTTGTATATTCAAAAGATTGGATCTTCTAATCATCTTATTAGAAGACACAACCATTTTTGCGAAGATATTTAAAGTTTGTTTATCTATGCCAAGATCGATATATGAAGACTTTCTCTGAGCATTTGCTTCAGTCAAGTCAGTCATATATTTAGAATTTCTATCATAATCCACTTCGTTGTCACCCCTTAAAACTAATGAGGTATTAAGATGTTGACCTCATAGTTTAATTCTCTTTTGAATAGGTTTGTCTTGAAACTTTTGATAGTAGCCATCCCCTATTGGGTTGGAAACTAGCCCTATCAAGAGCTGGATATGTAGGGGTTCGATAGATAAATTTATTGCTCTCATCAACAGCAATTGGCTCAATGAATCTAAAGTTTCCGACATGCACACCGATAGTTCTATAGCTTTCAATTGCTGTAAAAATCTCATAATCTTCTGAAGGCAAACCATCAGCCTTCAGACTTCTCTCAATAACACTATGACAATAATGAACTCTCTTGGTATTTTGAGATTCTGTATTACCATTTATAGCTTCATTATAGAGATAGAGAACTTCATCTCCAGTCTTCTTATTAGAAGCTTTAAAGATAAGATAATTCATAAACAATCTCCTTCCAGATATAATTAGAAAGGTTTTCCAGACAAAATATCTTTCAACTGCTGAACAGTCAGAATTACCTTTCCTTCGCTTTGATTAACAAAATTCACAAACTTTGTGAAGCTATCAGTAGAAGGATCTAATAAGAACTCCATCTCAGAATACTTATTGGATGCTTCTTCATTTATAATATCTTTTTGATTTGTAGTTTCAGTATACCTCTTAATTGCCACGTTAGGATTAGAGGCATAATACTTTTCTACAAGAGATTGAGCCGTTTGATCATTCTTTCCTGAGAAGTCAATTCTCACGTGATCAATACCACATGCCAAAAGATTATTAAGATAATTGATGATATCATTAGGATCACCATATTGGATATCCTCAATCCTAATAGTATCATATCTAAAAGATTTGATAGGCATAAATTTATAGAAATGCCCATTCTGATTCATAAGTACGATAGCATATCCCTTTTCTTCTTCCTCACCAAACTTGTATCTGATAGGATTAGAAGTATAGTAGATATACTTATCAATGCAAGCTGCTTTATGTACATGCCCAGCAATAATAGGACCTCTACAACCACAGAATGCATCCATACTAAATACAGGAGCTTTTTTGGTATCTAAGACATATCTATTAGCTCCATATACAGAACCTACTACAGTACCATGCATAAATACACAGTCATATACATTGCACATGTATTCTGCATAATACTCAGCACCTTTTCCATATTCTTCAGGAATACAGAGTACTTTGAGCCCTTTAATATATTCGAATTGGAGATGCTCTACAATACGAATATCAACTCCAAACTGTTCCATTCCATAGAACAGAGATAACTGACCAGCATCATGAGATTCTGTACCAGCTAAAATGACTAAAGTAGCATTATTGGCAATACAGAGATCTACACAGTTTCTTACAAAGGTCATAGCATACATGACTACAGGAGAATTTGCTAAGAATTTCTTATCAAACAAATCTCCATCAATAGCCAAGATATCAAACTTAAACTTGCTGATAGGAATTAAGAATTGATCTCTAAGGATTTCATATTCAACACTAGGATCAATAACTCCAAAATGGATATCAGCAATATGAACTTGAGTAACAGAACCATCAGGATTAGTATTAGTGTAATATCTAACGGGTTCCATGTAATTTCTCCTTTATTCTTAAATGAAATAGCCTAGGATACGAGACCCTAGGCTATACATCGTGTACGATTCGCATCCGAAATTATTAATTAGTTAAGCATTCTGTAATTAATCATCAAAATCAACAAAGTCAGAATCATCGAGCTTATTCAGCTTAATAGTGATACACCAATTCAAGAGAAAAATCATACAAGAATTGATGAGACCAATAATTCTGTCAAGAAGAATTTCATCATACTCATCAGGTTCAATAGTCCATTGCTCATTTTCAAATGTGTAATTGGACTTAATCTTATTACCTACAGATCTTACAATGTCAATGCCTACCCTCTTAGTATCAGAATAGAGCTTGATTGTAATTACCATCTCTTTAAAGGTAACTTTAAAGCCATTTTGAGTAGGAGCATAATCTTGAGAAGAATACAGAGTACTGTCTTTACAGTTATTATACATGAAGATCAACTCTGCATATTTGATGAAATCTGCAAAATGCCAAAGAACTCCAAAACTAGGAGACCCTCTATCAATTTTCTTAACGAAGCTCTTATAACTCTTTCTATACTTCCAATACTTGAATGGATGCAAAAAAGAGAATTTTCTAGCTGCTTGTACTTGAGACATGAACATGTTTGTCATCTTCATTTTCTCCTTCAATAAGATAATTTAGTATCTCAGTGACAGGATATGTAAGAATTTCTCGAACTAACTCAAGAATTCCTGTATCTTCACTGATATGCATCGAGTGCTTATGCTGAATAACTTTCTTAGAGGTGATATTAATCTCAAAAGAAGCATCAGCACCAGTAGATATATCAATAGAAAGATCTTTAGATTTATATCTGATGGTAGTATATGGACCATCAAAATAATTCACTTCAGACCCTTCTAGTAATAAATCATTATAAGGCCATTTGACTTTGCCAAATTCTATAATCCAGGCTAAACTATATATATCCTGAACATCGAATTCCTTCTTATGAAGTAATTCTATTATCTCATTCTTATTCTTTTTTATCTTAGACTTGAGTTTGAGCTTCTTAAAGAATGATTTTTCATCCTTTAGTTTTTCTACATCTTGTGATATTGCAAAGATTCTATCAATCATTTTCATGCTTAACCTCATAGACTTCCCATAACGCATTTGATAGGAATATGACAGTAAGAGGAATTACATCAGCCATAAACTCTCCAGAATCCATAGAGAGTTTCTTAGCGTATTGATGATTATTTTTTCCAGCAATGATCTGAATAGAGGGAAATTTCTCAGTGCAATAAATATAATCTACTATAATCTGCTCTTTTGTCTTTTCATTTACAAAGATTAGATTAGCAGTATTTCCATTTACTGCATTAAAGAGAATATTATAATCCCCTATAGTCTCAGATCTAAACTTTACATTATTTTCCGCAAGCATCCTAGAAGATGCTTGAATCATCTTATATTCGATTCCTTCTAAAGGATTGAATCCAAAGAGACCTTTAAAGTCGCCTTTAGTTCTTCCTTGTTTTTTCATAAAATTAGTTAATTGCTGGAATTGGGTAGTAGGTCCATAATACGGCATTAAGTACCACTCCTTTAAAATATTTTATTAAATCCAGTCTCAACTCTCTTGATATTATAGTATGCAAATACCAGAGAAAAGAATGCTTGCTCGCACTGAGTCATGAAATTGAAATGATCAGGAATAGAGAAATCGAGCAGGTATTCATTAAATCCAGGAGCTCGTTTGTCTAATTGTAAGACAATTACTCCATCTATCTTTATATTTCTCAAAGCCAGCATATATTTATATGCAGCTAATTGAAGAAAGTATTTATAGGTCACATGGTTGGATGTCTTGAAATCAACCAAGAATACCCTTCCATTTATATCAAATACAACATCAGCCGTTCCGCCAAACCAATCACAGATTAGTTTTTCTTCAATAAATAAAGGTCTGAGATAAATTCCTTTTTCGTTAAGAACTTTCTCCCATAAGAGAAAGCCTAAGAATGGAATATTATTCTCAGATTTTATCTTGTCTCTTAAATAGCATTCTATAGCAAAATGAGATTGAGTGCCTAAAGTGGCAGCTCTTTCTAATTCTTCTTTATAGCGTTTACCTCTAAGACCTAATACATTAGACCAGATCATTAAAGCATCACTATGTATCATCTCTGAAAGAATCTCAGTTACACGAGGTACTGATTTTCCTTCAGAGTTATAGTATCTATTCGTCTTGTCATTTATATCGAAGTCGATATAAGACATTAATTCAGTGGTAATCATACTTATTACCTCCTATTTATTAAGCTGTTTGAGGCATCATAAAAGACAAAAAGAGAGGAGCAAAAGCCCCTCTCTTAATTGATTTTTATATCATAAACCTTTTCCATAGCATGGATTTCATCTGCATTCAACTCAATTTTAGAAGTCATATGTCCTACAATGTAGACCTTATCTACAATTCCACTCTTATTCATTCTAAAAACGAGATCACCATATCCAAATGTAGAAGGCCAGTTATCATTACAGCAGTAATGAATTACATGGCTAAATTTAGGCAGGTGATGAATTGCTCCGTGATTGGATTGATTCAATAAAATCATAAGTGCAGCAATAGCAAAACAACTAGTGATAAGTACAAATTCAACTTTCCCCATACGAACTCAGCTCCCGTAAATAAATTTATTTAATTATCTGTTTAAACTTATGTAATTCTATTCAAAAGAGCGCCTCGGGAACATATCAATAAAAATCGCTAATAAGGAGGTACATGTTTAAAATGGCCAAGACTTATGCTAGTACTTACCTTTACGGTAAGTATAACGAATATGAAAAAAGAACAATCGACTTTCTTCTGAAGGCAGATAGAATTGATCAGAACCTTCCTGAGTTTGAAGATATTATCTATGAAGTCAAGAAGCGTCAGACTACTCCTGCCCTGATCAAAGTTCTGAAGTCTCCTAATGTGATCCTTATGTCTTCTCCAAAGCCTTTGGATAAGGCTTTCAAAGTTTTTTGTGCTAAGGATATTAAGAATGATAGTGCTCTTAGAGTCTTCATCGATGTATCCGGAGTTATCAAGAAAGACGAGAAGTCTGGCAAATATGTTTGTGGTCGCAATGAGATTGATATTTTTATCTCTTATCTTATTGATGCTATGACCACCTTCATTTATTACACTCCCAATGGTACTGATAGGCTTGTAAATAACTCTGGTATCAGAGAAGATGGTGCGGATGTTTTTGCAAGTCTCTTTAGCCATGTAGTTGACTATCTGTGCAAGATTTCTACTATCTCTGGCTCTAAGAATAAGTGCAAGTATATGGCTGCAATGTATTATCTCGTCAATCTGCTTGGCGCTGATCCTAACAGTGATTCTACTAAGCGCATTGCTGGTAAGGTTTCTGGTATTTCCGAGAGAGAGGCTGAGATTATTACTATTCAGATGAAGCCTGATTGCTTTGTCAATATCAAATTCTTTGTAGAGAATGTTGCTGATGTCATGCATCTTAATAAGCTTACTCTCGATACCATTGTAGAGAAGTGGATGTATGTATATGGCACTGGTACTGTCTTTGCACTGGAGCTCTTCCCTGCTTTCTCTAATATGATTACTGATGCTTACGTTGGTGCTTACATCAACAATCAGAAGACTATCGAGAAGGTTGCTGGAACTGGTATGGTAATGTTTACCAAAACTATTCTGACGATTGGAGCTGACTCTGTATGAATAGAGCTGTAACTGATGTAATTACTTCATACAAGCCTAGAAACATCAGAGCTCTTAGAGATCAGCAGATTGCATTAACTCCTCATCTTGATCCGAATATGGTCGAATGCCAGGTTACTGAGTATTTATATAATGCTCATCGTACTCTGGTCGATCAGTTGCATGAGGCATGTTTTAGATGCCATTATCTGCCTCTCAAGAGCATGGAGCCTAGGAAGTATATCGAGTACTCTGTAGTCAATTCGAATATCGCTTATTTGGTTGATGAAGAGGTTATTACTCCTTTCCTTGTTTTCATTAATAAGAAGATGGTACCTTGGAGTATGATTAGAATTATCATGTCTCATGAGGTATATCATATTGTATGCCGCTCTGAAGCACAGGAATGGATTGATAGATTCCAAAATGTGGAGTCTGTTGATATCATTCAGCTTTGTGATGGCTGCACTTATGTAGACTTCCCAACAGGAGTAACTGATAATAGAATCTTCGGTTTTGATACTGATGGTAATTTCACTGATAATGTGGATTGCCCCATTAGCATCATGGATGATTCTTATTACATGCATTTTGCTAACTTCACTTCCTCTACTGGAGTGAATGCTTATGCTGTAACGACTGACACCACTATCAAGTATTATCCTGACAATGTAATCCTCTTTAGAAATGGTCTGTTGGATACTGAATCCAAGATCAACTTTGAGTCCACTCTTCTGAGCATAGCAGATGGTAAGAATGAGAATGGTGATAAGCTCGATTTTAGCGTATTTAGAGATGTACGGACTAGAGAGACTTTGGATAATATTAAGCATGCTTCTCTAACCTATATCAAGCCTTTTGTTGAGAAACAGAATGCTGGTGAAGAGGTTCCTGAGTATATGGAGAAGCTTGAAGAACAATTTGACTTTGAGATGAGCCGTAAGAAGGATTATTCTACGAATGTAACTGAATCGATTGAGAAGATCATTAATTATAATGCATCTCTCTTTGAGGAAGCTTATTTGAAGGATAGAAATCTCATTGTTGAAGAATATGATGGAGCATGGGCTCTTGGTAATCTTGATGATCAAAATCAGCTCAAGATTCCTAGAAGACATGGTCTGTTTACAGAAGAGTATATCTTGATGCTTGTTAATGGAATCCTTTATCAGTTCTATTACATGGCTAAGTATACTCCTGACTATTATATTATTCCCATTCAGGGAATTAATGAGGATGATCGCATTGACATCTTCAGATTCCAGGGAGTTAACAACAACAGATTTGAAATCAGAGTTGGTAAGGATGATGCATATATCAAGTATGATGAGAATTATATCAATACAGATATGGTTCTCTTCTCTACCATTCCTCCGACTAATGATTATGAATTTCCTGCTGATGGACTTCAGCACTTCCCTGTTCCCTACCATCTTGACTACAATGATGATGGACTGGTAAAGATTGTACTTGAAGATGATCGATACTACGACCAGCCTTTGAAGGTCGCTTATAAGCACCAGTTTAGGCATTATTGGTTTGATATCGTTCAGTCTCAGGCTACTGATAGTTATTGTGTTGATCTTGGAACCAAATTCATGTATTGCAATGACTATTCTAAGTACATGGTATTCTTTAATGGTAGACGGCTCAGTACTGACCAGTATAGACTCTGTTTGCCTGTTCGTAGTGGTACTCCTTTCTCCAAATTTGAATTGTATCTTACGATGCTTGTTGAAAAAGGAGATAGAGTTGATGTCATCTATACGCCTTCTCTGTTGAAGGATGTAGTTCTCCAAACTGAGATTGGTGAAGATGGCAAGATTACAGTGGATAAGTCTAATATCACTTATTCTCTCACTAAGAATCTTTATATGGTATGGGTCAATGGTAGAAAGATTCCTGCTTCTTGGATCGCCAACATTGATTCTACCCACATTAAGATTATTCATGACGTTGGTTCTACAAAGACGGTTTGTGTAACCAAATTCCTGCCTGATATTGATGAACTTACTGATGTATTCAAGAATAATACTGCTCTTTGGGATCAGATCATGGCATCTCTTACTGATGAGGAGATCGAACAGATCTTGTCCTTCACTGGCGGCACTATTACGAATACTGATCCCAGTATTTATGATAATACTGTTCCCGTTAGATCTGTCATGCTCGAGCTTATTAGAGAGAAGTTCATTATGGCTGCTAACGTTGATACTACTGGGCCCTTTGCTTATGACTACGTTGATGTCGATACGACTGCAATCGAAGGCAAGGATAGTGGTGGTAACTCGCTGCTTATGGCTGGAGATTCCAACCGTACTGATAATATCGATGGAGTCAAGAGGCAGTGGCCTTAAAAGAGGTGAAAACTTATGGCTACTAAGCTTACAAGACCTAATAATTTCGAGAGAGAACTCGATCAATTCTTTGCAAGAAGAACTTGTACCGATATCAATCGAGAGAAGTTTATTCCTTTTGCATTGAGAGACAATGCAAATAAACTTACAACCTGTTTGATGTTTAACTGTAACTGCCACTCTTATGAAGACCCTGTCAATATCGAGTGTGAGTATACTGGTGCAGTTATTCATCTTCCTGCATTTTGGGTTGAAGTTCCTAAAGAGCTTGCTATGACCTATGTCCTTGGTATTATCGATTCCTTGTATGAGAGTACTTATACTCAGTGGGCTATCGATGGCAAGATCGGCCAGATTGGTGGTGGTGATGGCAATACCGGTAATTCTGGATGTGGTTGCGGCTGCACTGCTATGACTGGCTGGAATTAAGAATAAATAGAACGGGAGAACTATCTCCCGTTCTATTTTTGTTTTATGAGTGAGAAAAATTATCCTATTACTTCGCCATTTAAAGTAATTACTCTCTTATAGTACTGAATTATACAAACACCTTGTTTACCGCTAGTACCATTAATTGCTGTTCCACCACCACCTGCTCCATAGTTATATTTTCCATATCCTCCACCACCACCGCCAGAACTTGCTGTTCCATCAGCACCTTTTCCGCCATATCCTCCTCCACCGCCTCCAGAAGACCCGTATTTAGAGCTATCTATTCCATTGCCTCCATTAGCTCCATATCCTCCACCTCCTCCGCCACCAGGGCCAGTCCACTGTCCATTTCCTGCAGCACCTCCACATCCTCCATATCCTCCTCCGCCACCACCTGCTCCATAAACCATATTATACCATCCATCTTCTCTATCCCAAGAATTTATACAATTTACGCTTCTTGCTCCACCAGCTCCAGAAGTAACTAAAACAGTCCCGTCTTCTATAGTTGTTGCTGTTATTGTTGTTCCTCTAGATCCATTTTCTGCATATGTAGTACCCCCAATAGCTCTTACAGATCCTCTTCCTCCAGCACCCCCATACGTACCTCCAGTTCCACCAGATCTTCTGTTACTTTCACTCCAAGCACACCCTGCTCCACCTCCACCACCCCATTTTCCACCATTCCCACCAGCTCCAGGATATCCATATCCACATGTTCCGCCTCCACCACCGCCTCCTCCATAAGTACCATTGCCTCCATTCTGACTACTATATTTCTCTCCAACACCACCACCTCCAGTTCCTCCATCAGATCCACTTCCACCAGGGGCTGACAGATAGCTTCCAAATGAGCTAGTTCCTCCAGCAGATCTGCTTGTTCCACCACTTCCTATAACAACGCTGACAGAACTTCCAATAGGTATATTTGTAAATATGCCATTATTCATCCATCCGCCTCCACCACCGCATCCATCATTTTCTCCTGCCCCACCACCAAATATTCTTATAGACATACCCTTATTTGTATCATAAGAAGGAACTCTATATGCTGCATTTGAAGTTAAAATATCTGTAGTTAATTTATATTCTACTTTTGCTCCGCCTCCAGATCCACCTTTTCTTACAATTAATGCTTCACCCATAAAAAAGAACACCACCTTCCTCAGTTAGAGGAAGGTGTATAATCTCTTTGAGCGCTTAGGCGCCTTGTATGATTAAGACACCCTCCTCTACAACATAAATCTGACTGCAGGGGGGGGGGTCCCGTAAAGTAAATATTTACTCATACAAGGCCCAAAAGAGTATTAAATCTTTTACTGATTAGTTGAATTTGAATAAAAAGAAATGAGAGAGGATAAAAAATCCTCTCTCATAAAAGATTAACAGCTATAAAAAGATATCAGCACTCGCCCTCAAGAACAAAGCAAGATTCCAATTCGACAGCAGTAAATATTCCGCTCTCTTGCATTTTCTTTTTCATCATAGCTTTATATTCTTCGCTATTCTTTTTACTATCGGCAGCAAATTTGTCAAGAGCTTTATTCTGCTTATCAAGAGCTCCAGTTGCTTTATCGATATGAGCCTGAGATCTTTGTCTCATTCTTTCAAGCTCGCGAAGATTTTCAGTAAAATAACTCATATACTCTAATTCCTTTCTTAAGAAGTATTTAATTAAATGTACTCATCAAAAAAAAAATGATGTTAAGTTGCATATTTATAGTAATTTATTAGTATTTTAACCATTATTTAATTGATTAAAGGTGGTGAGTTGTTTGGATAAGTCGCAAAAGATCCTTTTTTCGATTCCTGATTTTTTCTACGGTTATCAATTAGATATGTCACTTATCGGATTGATGAACGACGATAAAGAAGGAAAGAAGTTCTACGACGACGTTTGTATTGATTCCATTTATGGATCATTTCCTGGATGCATTTGGAACTCTGGTCGGGCAGCTTGTGGATGGACTAATATCGAAAACATTGTGAACACTGTTGCTGCATTCAATAAACTAGGCATTTCGGTAAGACATACGTTTACCAATTCACAGATTACTGGAAGACACCTCTTTGACTATCAGTGTAATACTATTTTGCAAGCCACTGGTAAAGTTGTTGAAGGAGTCCGGAATGGTGTGAATATTAATCAGTCTATCCTGGCTGATTACATTGCTAAGAACTATCCTGAATTCTATCTTATTTGGTCTACTACAATTGGAGCTAGATCTATTGAAGAAGTAAATAAGATGTCTTCTGATAGACTTACAGTTCTTTACTATGGTATGAATAATACCACAGCATTGACTGAACTTGAACATCCTGAGAATATTGAAGTCCTTGTTTCTGAAGCTTGTATAGAAAATTGCCCTAAACGGTCAGATCATTATGCAAGCATTGGAAAGCTTCAATTACTTCAGCCTTCTGAGGAATTCAGATGTCCTTATGGCTGCGAGCAGTACTTCTACTATGACATGCCTGTAAAGCGTAATCATTATGTAAGTATTGATGATATTCGCAACACATATTTGCCACTCGGTATTAACAAGTTTAAGATCGGTGGTAGACATGATTCCAAAGTCAATCTGATTGAGAATTATGTCAATTATCTTGTAAAGCCAGAGTATCGTGATGATATTCGTAATAAGCTTTTGAATATGAACCTGTGAACGAGAAACTAAAAATACATTTATGAAGGAGACTTGAATTATGGGTTATTGGCGTGATAATGATCGTCGTGGCGGTTACAGAGATAACCGTGGATATGATCGCAATAATGGCTACAACAATCGTGGTGGATATGATCGTTATGATGATCGCGGTTATGATAATCGTGGTTTTAATGATCGTCCTCAGTATGATAATCAGCAGCCTGTGCAGACGTTTAAGTACAACGTTGGTGATCGACTGAAGCTGGTTGCTATGCCTGATACTCAGGTTAGCGTTCTGCGCTGCGGTCGTGAGCAGTATGAGTGCCGTTGCTATCCCACTCTGCAGACTGAGTGGTTCTATGAGCACGAGCTGGTTCCGCTTGATGAGTAATCATTTAATTTATCCAGAGAGGAAATTCCTCTCTGGATAATCTTTTATTATAGCTGGTACAGACTAGTAAAATATACTCTTGAAAGGAGTACTTATGGAAATGAGAACTACCATAAATATTTCGTATATCTGCGATAAGTGTGACAAAATTTTTAAAGATGATGATCAAGTATATGGATTCTTGCATGGAGAAGAGATATACTATTTATGCAAAGACTGCTTTGATGAGTACATCAAACAGACATTCAAATCCATTGAGTTCTATAAGAAGAATAATACAAAAGTGAAAGTATCTTGCAATCTTCATACTACATCGAAATCTATTCCAATTTGTTACATTACTCCATTACATAGAGTAATGAATAGACCGGAATCTTGTGCACTCGTTATTTCTGATAATATTCTCGATCTTACTGATGTGAATAGTTTGCTCGATATTGAGTATAAGATTAAAGAATATTTTGCTATTGAGAGTGGAAGTTTTGAAGAAGTAAAGAGTACTCTTAATGAAAAGCTTAATATTCTTAAAGAAAAACTCCAGGAAGCATGCAAAGCAAGTTCTATTATAGACTCATATACATCTGATACTACATCGAATATACCTCCATACCAAATTAATAAGAAGGGACTCCTGTGAGTCCCTTCTTTATTTTATATATCTCTGTATTGCTTATCAATCTTATCAAAATCATCAGTAACACCAGCTGTAAAAATATTTCTTATATCTCCCTTAAAGAATTTGAGAAATACCTTATCGATGGTATTAGAGAAAAAGAATCCAGCCTCTTCAAAATCAGTGAAAGCATCAAGCAATGCTTTAATTTCTTTCATATCTTTTTTAATCTGAGCTTTCATAGAAGGCTTAAGATCACCATTAAGCAGTTCTTTTTCAAGCATATCATATTGATCTCTCATTCTTGCTACAGTGTTAGGATGAGCATCAAATATATTACTGATTAGCTTTTCAGGAATCATGCAGAGATCAAAAATAAGGGCCTAATATAGAATCTCTGTAAACCTGAGTAGTGATAGCTCCACCACTATTTCTTTTAATTTTAGTAAGTGCAGAAGCTAGTTCAGGCCCATAACCATATGCTGTAGAAAATTCATCTGCAATTACCTCATCTCTATAAGAAAGAGGAAGCAAAAGATTTGTATTATTCTTCAAGCTTTTAAGGATAGTAATAGGGAGTTTGGCAAATCCAGCAAGTGGATTAAGCATCATTAATGCATTGCCAAATATTTGTTTAATTCCAATGCCTAAGCTAGCAATAGTAACTGCAAATATACTGCATCCATCAAAAGCATTTACAACTTCAGGACTTTTAGTTCTAAGTTGATTAATTAAATACATCCATTTATCTCTCAAAGGACCTACTGCTAATATAAGAAAAGGCACTAAGCACCATCTAATTATATTATTAATAGATCTTACTGTGCGAGTAATAGGATTTGATATTACAGACTGGAAATTATGACCAATTTCATGCATAATCAGAGCAGCGATTTCTCCATCTGTATATTCAAATGAGAAAAATAGTCCTCTTGCCACGGATACAACAATATATGCTTTTGCTTCAGGTTTATATCTAATACCATTATTAGAAGTAGATATGAGTGTTGCCCTTTTCTGACTAATATCAGCAATAGATATAGGAATTGTCATAGCATTGTGAAGAGGAACCATTTGGATTGTAAACTGAAGGTCAGCAAATCCAAATTCTTTACAAAGCATTGCTTCTAATTCTTTTACTTCTTTTGAAGAATTTACTTTATGCTGACTTGACTTATACTTCTTTCTAATTTCGCCAATCTTTTCTTCTATCTTAAGAATATCTGGGGTCTTACCGTAATAAGCCTCATTAAGCATCTGTAAAAATAAATTATTTTCCATATATTTTCTCCGCCTTTATGCTACAATTACTATGATGTGCCTTGGTTGTAGCTTATAAAACCCTAAACCAAATAATAAAATACTATTATAAGGGGTGAATTTTCTTGGATAACCAATACAGAAAGAAACCTGTAGTCATCAATGCATGGCAGTTTACCTTAGACAATTATAATGAAGGCCTTCCTGATTTTATCCAGGAGGCAATTGATAGCAACAACCAACTGATCAAGCTATGGACTTATGATGGCCACTCAAAGTGCAGTGGAATTATTAAGACCTTAGAAGGAGATCATTTTGTATCCGATGGAGATTGGATTATTCAGGGAGTAAATGGAGAGTTCTATCCCTGTAAGCCTGATGTCTTCCAAAAGACTTATGAGAAAGTAGAGGAATAAAAATATGTCTGAGCATCTGAATATTGATCAGAAAGAGCTTAAGAACTATAAGCTCAATAACCTCCCTCCCTATCAGTATAGACCTAATCCTGTAGCAAACCATACTCAGGATTGGACTATCACCCGTGTATCCGTAATCATCCCCGCATTCAATGCATTTGATACAATTTCTCAGACTCTTATGAGTATCGCTATGCAGGAAGACATCGATGAGATCGAAACTATTATCGTTGATGATCATTCTACTGAAGGTACTTATGATGAGATCTGTGAAATGTTCTCCCAGTTCATGAAGATTAAACTTATCAGACTTGAGAAGGGCCTTGGCCCTGGTGGAGCTCGTCAGGTTGGTTTTGACCATGCAGTAGGCCAGATGGTTACTGCTATTGATGCAGATGACTGTTTCTGCCGTCCTGATGCTATTTCTCAAATGCTTCGTTGTATGATTGAGAAAGATCAGGATGTTGTTATTGCTCAGTTCCTTGAACAGAATGAGCAAGGTTGGCTCCATGTTCATAACTGTGAACTTGTATGGGTGTTTGCTCATGCATACTCTAAAGCATTCTTGGACAAGTATTCAATTAGAATGAATATTTCCCATTCTAATGAGGATACTGGTTTTAACAGACTTGTAGGCGGTTGCACTAGTCGTATTTGGTTCCTTGGTGATTATTCTGGTCTCTATATGTGGAGACATAAGAATACTTCCATTACCAGATTCAATAATGGCATGTATGGTGGTGGCAGCGGTGAATGCGGGTGGCTCGGTAACATGATGTGGCAGATCGACCATCTGAAGAGAAGATATATCAATAGCAATTATATCATGAGAGAGATCATGATGACAATGTTTAATTGCTATTGGTTCTATATCCAGAATCAGTATCAGTGGCCTCTGCAGTCCGATAAAGAGCTCAACCGTATGAGATTCTTCTATTGGAACTATTACGTACCTATTAAGGATAAGATCGAGCCTGATGTTTTCAAGCAGCTCTATATCGAGTCTGCCAATGGTCGTAATCTTGAGCAGCAGGGCTGCATTCCAAAGCTGACCATCTATCAGTTCTTGGACAAGTTGGCTGAAGAGCAGTATCAGATTCGTCCTGAAGATGATGTTGATGGTTCTGAGCCTATCCATGAAATGTATGAAGATACTCCTGCAGATACTCCTGTGGAAGTTACTGATTATACCAATAATATCCGTATCTTCTTTAAGAATAGAAACAATAATACCAATCTGGCTCGTATGGATAATATGGACAGAGAGGTTAAGAAAGAACAGGTTTCCTTCAAGGATCTTAGAACTGTAAAGAGTGATAAGAAGTATGATGAAAATGGAAAGCTGATTCTTGGAGATTACAAAGTATCTGCTGACAAAGTAGACAATGGAGTAGGTGCTATCAAAGCATACAATGGAGGAGATATTTATGAGTCTAGATCTTAAGGTTAAGTACTTTTCTCCTCTTGACGCGAAACTTGAATATGTCGATGGCAAATCTGATTGGATTGATCTCAGATCTGCTGCCGATGTAGAACTTGCTACTGGAGATTTTATGCTCATTCCTCTTGGAATTGCTATGGAAATTCCTATTGGATATGAAGCACATATTGTTCCTCGTTCCAGTACGTTTAAGAATTATGGAATTCTTCAGACTAATGGAATTGGGATTATTGATGAATCATATTCTGGAGATAACGATCAATGGATGATGCCTGTCTTTGCAACCAGACCTACAAAGATCTGCAAAGGTGATCGTATCTGTCAGTTTAGGCTTTTCAAACATCAGCCTGAATTAGAATTTACTACAGTTGATCATCTCGATGGTCCTGACCGTGGTGGATTTGGTTCTACTGGTAAACAATAAAAAAAAAAATAAAGAGAGGGAGATAATTCTCCCTCTCTTATTTATTCTTCTACAAAGAAGTTCACCTTACATCCTCTGCAGTAGCCAGAGAACTGCAACTTCATAATGGTACCATCATTAAGATGCTCCATTTTTGCATCAAGCATGGTTACATTATTATGCATAACATCAGGAATGCAAATAACTTTCTTTGCCTTGTTCTTTGACACTCTGATTGCATAAACTGTAATTAGCTGATTAAACGGATTAGGACGATTATTGAGAAAATCTTGTACGTATTCTTCCATTGTTTTATTTCCAAATTCTGCAGATCCCAAACGCCATTCATCTGTAGGGATCATATTTTCCTTAATTATTACTTCTAATTCCTTCATAATATTTCTTTACCTCCTCCATACATTTAGTCATAAACATATTCTCTTCGAAATGTGTCGGATAAACTATATTTTCTGATGGATGCTCATTCTTATCTCTGAAATAAATATCAATTAATGATTTCATTATTAACTTTTCTTTTGTAGAAAGAATGCGCATGATAAATCTATAGCCTTCCATATCAGCTCCAGCTTCAGATGGATCATTATAAACATCCTGAGATATATAATGCCCAACTTCATGAGCAAATATACTCCATTTACATTCTTTGCAGAGAGGAATATCATCTCTCAAATAAATTACTGCTCCAGAAATACGGCCAGTATTTTTATCAGAAAGATAAGAGATATATCCAACTGAATCATTTCCATTTGGTCTTGTAAATTCTCCTGATGTAGATACAGGGATATTTGCCATATCACAGAAGTAGTATAAAGACTTTATGATATTAGTCTTTATCTTTTCTGCCTTCTTATCCCTTATCTTATCGAGAAAGGTAAAGGATAACAAGATAATTACAATAATGATAGTCATTAAACCAGTTACTGCAATTATAAATAATAGTGCATATTTAGCAATTTCTTCCATTCTAATTCTCCTTTGTTAGTTTTAATATTTTGTGGCAGGCTTACTATAAATATATTATATAATCCAAATTTCATAGATGGACATGTAAATAAATCTATAAAGGAGGTATACATATGAGAAAATATACTCATCCTATGTATAGCTATGTGACTGTTGTAGAAATTCCTTGGTCTGAAGTTGATAAGCTCGACCTATGTATCTGCAAACAGCCTAAAGAAAGGCTTGGAGATTTCTATAAGAGACAGGAGAGAAAACCTGACGTTCTTATTAATGCTGGTTTCTTCTCTATGTCTACTGGGGATACCTGCTTCAATATGATCGATGATGGTACTGTTTACAGTTCCAATCAGAAGTATCGTTGGGGCTTTGGTATCGATAAAGATCATAAGAAGTTTATGTATGGCTCTCTTGACTCCATGAGCGGGAAGTTTGCAGACTTCTTAAGTGGTTATCCTGTGCTGATTGATAATGGAAAATCCTGTGCTCCTTGGACTTTCGCTACAGAGATCAACTACAGAGCCACTAGATCGATTGCTGCATATAACGATTATAATCTTTACTTCTTCAGCATTGGTAAGCCTGGTCTTGCTTTTGATGATATGGTAAAGATGATGCTGAGCATCAAGATCAAGTATGCAATTAATATGGATGGTGGCGGCTCTGCTCGTCTGCTTATTGGTGGTGAGGTTGCCAATGTGCCTACTGAGGATAGAGCTGTTGATAGTGCAATGGCTGTTTATCTGACAGATGAGGCTCATAATAAGTATTTCAATGTCATCAGCAATTATTATACTTATACAGTTAAGTCTGGTGATTCTTGGTGGAAGATCGCTGCCAATGAACTTGGTAATGGCGCTCTTTATACTAAATTGAAGGCGTACAATAATTGGGGCAATAAAACTCTTAATCCTGGTGATGTGATTAAGATTCCCAATGACAAGTTTCAAGAAAAGCCTAAGGAAGATACTATCCTCGATTGTACAGTCAAGTACAATAAAACTAAGAACACTATTAGTTTCCTCGATCCTGATGGTAAAGAGATTCATACAATCTCTATCTCATAAATAAAAATACATAGAGGGCGCAGTTGCGCCCTCTATTTTCATTGTATTTTGGTCTGCACCGAGCAAGATTAATTACTTAATCTTGGTAGCAGACTTGGCATAGCCGTCCTCGTCGTACTTAACCTCATAAGTGCCACCAGGGATGGACTGCTTCTGAGTAGTACCGGCGAACTCAGGCTTACGACTCATGTCCAGCTCACGCTTAGCAGCGGGAGCCTCAACGCGAGGGAAACCGCCGGGCAGCAGAGTAGGATCATCGCCAATGTTGTGCCAGACCTTGCCATTGTAGTAGATGTCGCACTGAGGAGCAGAACCGCCCTCCAGCTTGCCATCAACAACGTTGGCAACGTCCATGGAACCGACACCGGAATCGATCAGAGCATTGCCCTTCTTGTTGGGGTTCAGGGAGATGCCAGCATCGATTTCCTTCAGCTGCTTGTTAGCCTCTTCAGTAGTGATCTCACCCTTGGACCACTTAGCCAGGATAGCATTGATGTCTTCACGCTTAGCCATGTGTTTAATCTCCTTTCGGAATTTTATTATTATCTGCAGGTCAGAAACCATACAAATTTTACTTAATGGTTCTTTATTTAAAAAATACAAGTTAATTATATATCATTACTTTGAATTAGAGAAGTAATAAACTTCTCAAATATTTAAAAAGGAGATTAAAAATATGAAAATCGAAACTATTAAAAAGCTGGCTGAATTATTTAGAAAGAAAAGCCCTGCTTATTCTATCACTTCTGATGGTAGAATTATTGCTGTATGCGAGCAGCCTCTGTCTGATAAAGAGATCAAAGAGCTCGGTATTGGAAGATTTGATGCTTATCAGAATCTGAGTGATGTTCTTGTTCCATCTTCATATGCTGAGGCTATTTCTGATTTTCTTGATAGCATTGACATTGTACCTCCATATAAGAAACCGGAAGAGCTCAATACTCTCTCAAATGCTTTAGAAGTTTTCCGTGATGCTATATGTCATATCCAGTATCAAGCAATGATTGAATGGGGCAATAATTGTATTGAAACTGCCCCTGGAAATCCTGACGGGTCATTCAAGATCGACTAAAATAAAAGGAGTAATAAACTATGAATTCTAAGACTTGTGAAAAATTAAAAGAAATGCTTGAGAAGAAATCCCCTAAATACACAGTTTCTTTTGATGGAAACATCATAGCAATGTCTGAGGATTTTATTACTGGGGATGAAGCAAAAGAGATCGGTATTGAAAGATTCGATGCATTTAAAGATTTCAATGCTGTGGTGATACCTGAAGATCAAGCAAAAATATTACTTGATGCTTTTGATGCAATTATTTATAACGATCTTGAAGGCTTTAGTTTCGAACAGCTTGAAGCTATCGAAACACTCAGAAATTCTGTTCATCATGTTCAGTATCAGGCTATGTGCAACTGGATGCATGATTATATCAGAAATTCTTGATTGATCTTTCAAGATCGACTAAAAATAAGAAAGGGCTCCTTACAGCCCTTTCTTTTTGTATCTTAGGCTAATTGCGAACTTATAAGTAAATTGTTAATTTAGGAGGTTATTCACTATGGGTAGTTTTACCAACAAGCAATACACCAATGTAGTGGATAGCTTGGTTAAGGCTAATGCCTCTAAGCTGGATAATCCATACTATAAATTTTCAGATAAGAAACCTACTAAAGTTAATTACTATAAGCAGAATAAAACCAAGTCTACACTTGATCCTGCATCTCAGCTCCAGTATGCTCATATCTCATCTCAGTCTGCATTAGTCTTCAACAAGATTGAAGACTTTTTCCTTTATGGAATTGATAGAATCTCTGTAGAGTATGATGTTGGAGAGAATGGTACTGAAGCTGCTCCTATTAACGGAGATGCTTATGTACTTCCCAATACTATTGAACCTCTTCCTGGAGACTTCTTCTCAATCTCTTATGTGAAGGAAGATCTTCTTTTTAAAGTTGATGATGTAACCCCTGATACTCTCGATACTGGAGCTAATATCTATAAGATTAGCTATCATCTTGAGTATACTAATTCTACATCTCAGATTGAAGCGCAAGTTGATAAGACTTATAAGTTCTTAGTTAACAACGTTGGTACAGAGTTTGCTGCTGTAATCTCTTCTACCGATTATGAATTGACTGAGAAGCTTGAGCAACTTACCTTCGATCTTGCTAATTGGTATAATGGCATTTTCTTTAAACCCAAAGTTCAGACATATATCTATAGATATGATGATTCTTGGAATTTTTATGATCCTTTCATGATTGAATTCATGAGAAGACATGATCTTATGTCTGGTGAAGACTATTTCTATGTAGCCCATCAGACTAATCTGGAAGCTACATTCCCCTTTGAGTATGCCAAGTCTCTTTTCCATTATATTGAAGAAAAAGATGCTGCTAAGATAGGGAATGGCATTATCTGCACTGCTGATCTGATTACTGATATTAATTCTCTTTTCACTTCTAGACTTGAGGATTATTATCAGATTAAGTATATTGACAATATGCCTTTCAAGACCAGAATCTCTATTCTGGATCAAGATGTAATTCAGCATATCCACTTCAATAAGAAGTATGATGATGGCGATAAGAAATCTGTTTATAATATCCTTATCTCTTATATGAATAATGAGGAAGGATATATTACAGACTCTATTATCAATAAGATTCATGATATGGAATTCTGCGATAGTAAGGAAATCTTCTATCTTATTCCTATCTATATCTATATCATTAAGTATTATATCAAGACTTCCATTATGGCAAAATCTTGATATAGGGAACAATACAGTAATCATAAAAGGAGGTATTCCTATGAATGACGTTGAGAAGATCTTCCATGAAGATCTTAATCGCAATATCTTCTCCGAAGCTGTCGCCGATGATCAGTTTGATTTTGTTGACTCTTTTGAACAGAGCAACGTAGATCCTGATGAGGATGACAATTCTGCAGAAAGTGAGGAATTTTAATCACAATGGATTATTTTAAGATCGTAAATGTAAATGCTCCGATTCCTGTAAAGACTACTACTCCTCCCATTTATGGAGTACGTACTGGAATCAAGATGACCTATAGCGATATTCTGAAGTGCTTATGCCGTCGTGCTACCATCCATCAGGTTCTTTCTGATGGCTCTACTGTTCAGCTGACGACTAAGAACTTCAGATATGATTTTGAGGCTGATCTCCAGGCTAAGAAGGCTGCTGAAGCAGTTGCTGAAAAGCCTGTTGAAAAGGATCCTAAAGAAGAGCCTCATATTGGCACTTATTCTAAGGCTGATAAGTACAAGGCTATTGCTCAGAGTGAAGACGGTCAGGAAACTCCTGTTGATGATGATGACGAGCAGCCTACTGGTTCCATCGATGATATCGATATGCTTTCTGATATCGATGATGAGGATCATAGTGATGCTGATGAGCCTGAAGAGCCTTCTGCTGAAGTTGAAGAACAGGAACCTGTTAAGGAAGTTCCTATCAAGAAGCAGACTAAGACTAGAAAGAAGAACTCTAGCAAAAAATAAAAGAAGGGGTACAATGTACCCCTTCTTAATTTATTCATTGGGAAATAGAGCTTTCTCGATCCGCCCAAGACGAGCACCCAGCATATCTTTAAAGCCCTCTGTCATTACACTCCGTGCGATAGTATCTGCAAGAACTTTACAAAGAATATCTGATTTATTTTTTGCAGCATAATCGATCATTTGATCCTGCAATTCCTTAATCTTCGAGTTCTCAATGTTCTTAGCTACAAGCTCTCTAAAGAACTGAGATGGAGCATTATAGCTATAGCCAGTCTGAGAGAAGATAAGTTTATTCATCACACCCGGTTCACTCAGATACTTCTTGATAGCAGAAATAACCAATTCCTGCTTTGTTTCAGCATCAAGATTTTGAATGCCTTCTGTGATAAGAGCAGACATCTGCTCATCATTCAGCTCAACAGTTATATTCATTCTTCAGTTTCCTCCTCTTTATCAAGATAACCTTTCATATTCATATTGATACTTTCATCCATATACATACCGATAGTCCATTCATCACAATAGGACTCATCGTATTTTTGCATGGAAGTTTTGAACTTATAGATCTTTGCCATAAGTACAGCAATAGACTGAGCAGAGAAAGGAAGTCCATACTTATCAAGATCTGCTACTACATATTCACCTTCTTCTTTGAAGACACTATGGAACTTCATACCGAAGCATGAGAATTCACTTTTCGCAGAATTGTATGTTCCTTCAAGAATAGGTTCTCTCTCATTATGGGGATCATCAGTATCAATAAGATACATTTTATACATCTTAAATGATACATCCCATCCAGTGCTGCAAGTATACTCATTCATTGCCTTGATATAGTAGTACTCATCAACATTAGAGCACTTAAGCATGAACATTTTCTTATTGTCTTTATTGACAGAGCTAGAATACACTCTAATACCATCTGCATAGTCAATGGTATTGAAGATATCGAGAGGATTCGACTTAATCTCTGCCAGTCTATAAAGATTAATGGCATTCCACTCATTAGCTACAATGCAAATGATAGCTTTAATGAGCTGGTATGACTTATCATTTCCAGGAATGCCCATATGATAGAGAGTTGCAAAAACGATATCAGTATGCCTAATCATATATGCAACTCCAAAGGGAGCAAATTTGAAGATGCAATCACAGATAGTTTTAATTACATCAGCCATATCATCATCTGAACTGCCAAAATAGACATAATCCATAGTGATAGGTTCAGATGCAGGATTATTATGCCCAAGAACTGTTCCAAGTTCAAGTTCATTGAAGTTGAATTCAACTTTATTCATATTTAATCCTCCCTTGTTGTTCTACGAGTGATCATTCTGACTGCTTTACGAAGTTCTTTCTTGACATCTTCTAAATCGCCAAAACAAGCAAGGTCGATAATGCTAGCAATCTTCTCCATATCATCCTCGGTAAATCCTCTTGTAGTAACAGCTGCAGTACCGATACGTACTCCAGAAGTTACAAAAGGACTACGAATCTCACCAGGAATGGTATTCTTATTCAAAGTAATACCAATTTCATCAAGACGATTCTGAAGCTCCTTACCAGTAATATTCTTATTGGTAAGATCGACAAGAATCAGATGATTATCGGTACCACCAGTAACAAGATCGAATCCATGCATCAGCAAAGCATTAGCCATAGCATGAGCATTGTTAACAACCTTGACTGCATATTCTTTGAACTCAGCAGTCATAGCTTCCTTGAAGCAAACAGCCTTACCAGCAATGATATGCTCAAGAGGACCACCCTGAGTACCAGGGAATACAGCAGAATCGATCTTCTTAGCAAACTCTTCTTTGCAGAGAATCAGACCACCACGAGGGCCACGAAGAGTTTTATGAGTAGTAGAAGTGACTACATCTGCATAAGGAACAGGGCTGGGATGAACGTTGGCTGCAACAAGTCCTGCAATATGAGCCATATCGACCATCATATATGCTCCCACTTCATCACAGATATCTCTAATGACCTCGAAATCAATGATACGAGGATAAGCAGAAGCACCGGCAAGAATCATCTTAGGATGAATCTTCTTAGCGGTATCTCTAAGCTGATCATAATCAATTCTCTGAGTCTTGGAATTCAGAGAATAATGAACAGGCTTAAAAATCTTACCAGAGATATTCACAGGAGCGCCATGAGAAAGATGACCACCTTCAGAGAGCTCCATAGACATATAGGTATCTCCAGGCTCCATCAGTGCCATCATAGCAGCAAGGTTAGCATTAGCTCCGCAATGAGGCTGAACGTTTGTATGCTCTGCATTGAAAAGCTTCTTAGCTCTATCAATAGCAAGCTGCTCAACCTCATCAATATACTGGCATCCACCATAATATCTATGGCCAGGATAGCCTTCAGCATACTTATTGGTGAAGATAGTTCCCATTGCTTCCAGTACAGCATCAGAGACAAAGTTCTCTGATGCAATCAGTTCGATCGTATCATTCTGGCGGAAATTTTCTTTCAACCAAATATCAGCCAGTTCACGATCCTGAGTAGCCATAAATTCATAATCCATTTCTTTCATTCTCCTTTACAAAATTTGCATAACGGAATCTATAATATGGTCGCTTGTAACACCATAATCTTTCTCCCCAGGAAATGTATTTCTGTGAAGATAGATTGGAGTTCGATAAGGATTTAATACGGTACTGATCTTCTCAATTTCATAATTATCTACGTCATTATCTGCATAGATATGAAGTTCAAAGTTCATGAAACCGTATTCTGTGATGAAAAACTTTACCAAATTGATATAAGACTTTCCACCGATTGCTGCATAGATAGAATTATTATAGTCATGGGCATTTGTATTAAATCTTACTCCAAGAATATCAAATGGCCCTTCTGCTATATTGATTCTGATATGTTGACTAGGATCTATAAATCCGGGAAGAATATAATACCTATAACTATTATCCTTCAAGTCATAAATATTATAATTCACATATCGTCCTTGAAGTCCTTGGAGGACCTCATTCTTATCTACTAATCTTCTCATAATTAGATATGCATTATCAGCCGATAAGAATCCAAGGAAATATAAATCAAGTTGATCACATACATCCTTGTATCTTGTAAGTCTAGGCATATCATTATGATTCAGATAATCATAGAGATTTGGCACAATTTTAAATTCTGCTAAATCACTGAGTTTAAGTCTAACTCCAAGACGATTATTAACGTATTCAAGTTTTTTCATCGTCCTAGAGTCCTCAGTTATCATTAAATTGGGAATCCTCTTTCTATAAAAAGAGCTTTTATTCTGATTTATTAACGAGGATCCTTTGGCGTTGTTTTTATTGCAAATATTGATCATATCTACATCATAGCAGCCAAGATCCCTAAAAAATTTGCTATCCACTACACCAGAAGCATTACACTTAAAACAGTTGTAGAGAATAACTCCATCTCTTAAACCGATATACATATGGCGAGAAGAAGGATCTCTAGAGTCACCGCAGATGTGGCATCTCTTAATGATCTCTCTTCCACCTGAAGCAACTTTTGCTCCATAATTTTGAATTAGAAATGTTTTTAAAGCTTCAAAAGCTTCATTAGTTTCCATACTTTATAACCTCCTTATTCAAGATTATAATATATAATCTTAAACAGTCTTAGGTCTGAAATAAAGTTCATAACCCAAAGGTTCTAAATATCTCATGATAGACTTCAGAGTAGGATTACCACCTTTTTCTGATTCAATATCCGAGATGCATTGAGTAGACAAACCAGTCAAATCAGACAGTTCTTTCTGAGTTAATCTAGCTCTCCGTCTTAATTCAGATAATTCCATTCTTGTAAGTCGATTGGAAATAAATCTTTCAGCTTTTCCTTCTGGAGATAGATCTATAATTGGATCAAATAAAATCTTTTCATCCATATCTCATAACTCCGTTTTCTTAGAGAATTGACTATAGTAGTTTAGTTTCGCAGATAATCCTTTTAGAGTATCTATATAAGGATTTACTGTATACTTCTCCATTACTTGAATGGCTATTTTCATAGCAGCCAAATCATCTTTAGTAATAGTAGGGCAACCCAATGGAGTTCTAATTACTACTTTTTCTTCAACAGAAGATTTTACAAGCCATTTCTTATTAATTACAAAAGATTTAGCTACAAAAGAATCTTTAGTAATAGGGTAAACAATAGGAGCTATAGGAGTTACCAAATATCTCCCCCATCCAACTCTCTTAACAACTCTTACCCTACAAATATGATACTCCTTCAGATTCAAATCGTTATTAATGTCTACGATGCAGATATCGTTTGGTTTAAATTTCATTTTACTTTCTCCTATTCATATAAGATCCAAAAACAAAATTAAATATGATAGCATTCATCATCATAAATATGACATGAATTAGTATAGCCAAGATACTAAATTCTTTGAAATAATGATAACCGCTAATGATATAGATAATCTGAGTGATGATGGTAAACAATGCATCTATTCCAACAGAGATGGATTTCATTCTATCATTAGTGGAATTTTCAAGAGTATAAAGAGCCATGGTATGATTTAATAAAAATGCAATAGTAACTGATATAGGATAAAATTTATCAGGCCAAAATATTAAAAGAGCCAAAGGTATTATGACCTGTAAAAAGATGATGTCTTTATTATTCATAGTAAATCTCCCTTATAATAGATTAAATATCTGTTTTAGGCGATATAAAATACTAAAAAAGAAAGGGAGTAGTTAAACTCCCTTTCTTTTTTGAAAACGCTTCATTGTCGGGATATGCCATTCCTTAGCATTAGACCACAAAGCATGCTATTTTGGTCTGTGCGTCTCCTTTCCATCACATCACAGCTCAGAGTATAACTAAACCTATTCGTGCTCATCCTTATCTAAGCTACACTTTCTTATTGCTATGGAATGCAACGCTTATCCGTCACTCGGCGCTACTCAGTATAGTCCAAAAGGGCTATTCCATTCCGCCGCCTCTCCTAGTAGTGCTCATCCGTATCTAAGCCACACTTTCTTATAGCGATGAAATGCCTTGCTTATCCGTCACTCAACATCTCGTATCGCCGCAATTCTGAGCAATTCCGCCGCTTCTCATAGTATTGCTCTTCCCTTGCGGTGCTTAGTGTGCCTCAGTTTGGTAGAGATTAGCTATTCCGCCGCCTCACATGGTATTGCTGTTCCCTCGTGCTACTTAGTACAGACTCGGTTTGGCTATTCCACCGCAACGTTTAGTCCAGAAGAGCTGGTCCATTGCAAGACACATTTTAGCTCTTCTTTTCTTATCCATTTACTTGCATCTAGATACAAGTTCAGGACTTGCCCATCCTATGAATCACGCATCATCACACGTAATTTGTAAGCATTTCCATATCTATTTAACGCCACACTCATCCTTTCCATCTCTCTGTAGATCTGCGTCTTTCCTGATCACACTCATCCATCACATTGCCAAAACTGGCTAGGGCTTGCTGATCCATTACAGCTAAATGAGATTTGTAGCCGCACTTTTCCATAGATAGACACATCGGGGCCAATCAGCACAATACTCATCCAAATCTGTTCCATAAATATCTATTTAAATTTTGACTCAACGTCTAGTAGATCTGCAATACCCCGTATTGCCTATCCATTTCATTACTTTTCTCGCCAAATTTAATTGGCACGTTATTAATTTATGGATTAGGCTTCTGCAGCAATATGCCGCTCGAGATATTCAATCTGAGAGATCTCAAAATCGATATACTTACGAGCAAACAGTTTCGCTTCAGGGCCATCAGGAAGAATTGCTTCCAATTCTTCGAGAGGTACATCACGGTCAAATAGTGCAGACTGAGCAGCATTATATGCAGCCATATCAATGCTGTTACCATCGTGATAGATAATTCTAGCACAATGGTCACCCATGAGAATATACCTCTCTGTGACAGAGAATGTATACACTACCCCATAGGTAGGGAGTTCTTTGATCAGATTAATATTCTGCATTTTCAGCAGATAATCCAATCCGAATGCCATAAAGGTATTTATCAAAGCCGTACCCTTATTACGGCTGATGAACTCAAGAGTTCTATTGAACTCTTCTTCGGTATATGTGAGCCTCAGCCCACATGTATCGAGGCCAGGAACATCAGCAAAGAATAAGCCGATGTAATCATCGTACTTTGCAATAATTCCATGCTTGAAATATCTTGCCGATGTTGAGGAGATCTTCTTAATCTCCTCCTGATAGATCCCATCAGGATCTAATTCTTCGTTACCCAAAGATCTATAAATAAGATCTTTGAAGAACGGGATCATCCTGGTACCGATTTGATATGCTTTATGAGGGGCATACCGATCACTCCTTCTATGGGATCCTCCATAACCTCTTTCAACGAGGCATGAATTTCTAAATTCTTCAACTACATTGCGCATATACATTCTCCTTTTATATTCAATTTGTATCTAGAGCCTCTTTATTTTCTAATCTCTATATACCCTCTAGATCATATATGGAGATTCTATCACCGCCTAAGATTTATTATCCATTGTATCACACTCCTCAATACCACAAATTTAGTAAATCATAGGCATCACCTCAGATTTGTGAGGTCTAGCATCAAGGTCTAGCCATCTTGATGCCACATATATAATATCTAATTCAATACAATTAGAATTACAAAAAAGAGAGAGTGGGGATTTCTCCCCACTCTCTTACTTATGTATAACAGAATGACTTAAATCATACTGACATACATAAGCACTTCTTCAGAAGCAATTTCGGAAGTGACTGTAATAGGCTTGCCATCAATATCAGGATCCTGATAATCTATATACTCGAAATCAGAGCTGAGCATTGCAGCAATGATAGACAAGATCTGCTTTTCAATCTTATCATTCTTATACTTGTTACGAATAGCCTCATAGAGCTCACTATTCTCAAGCTTAGTCATTTCCTTCTTATTAACACTCTTTCTAGTAGCCAGTCTAATAACCTTAGAAGATACGATAGAACCAAGAAGGTACATACCATTCTCTTCAAGGATTCTTCTAGCTGAAAGAATAAGAGTAATATAGTCATCCAAATTAATGCAATTCACAACCTGAGTATCTTGGAAATACTTATAGAACAGGTTGAAGACAAGCATCTTCTGAAGACTATTAATCTTAACCTGACCCCCATCAGCAAGTCTTCTCTTGAAGAATTTGATTTCATCCTCTTCAAAAGGACCATATTTCTGACGGATAATTGTCATAGCTTCTCTAGCAGAGATCTCTGTCTGCATCATCAGAGAAGAGTCTGCTTTAGTTGTATAGCTCTCAAATTTATCGAATTCTGAATTCATCGCTTCTACCTCATATCTCTATGAGGGCTAGACTATATCTTAGCCGGTGGCCTTACCCACTACGGCCCCACCCACTTCAGCTCCATCATTGCGGTGAAGCTTACTCTACTCTCTTCTAGTTATTCTTGCCAGTGGTTCGAATAACCAGGATTTCGTTAGTCGTTGAACTTTCAGGCTGTGCTCGTGCCTTCTTTTTATTAACTTCCAAAAGATAAATTATGTCACATGTGGTTTGTAGGAATGAATTTTGTTCGTTTTAAATCAGTCTGGTATTGGATGTTGGTCTTGCACCAACCAATGTCCTTACAGATATCCAACATATTTCCTCCACGATTGTGCACAGCACATCTGCTTAGCTGCTGATTATCTCTATAATTGTGCTACAGGGTTTCCCCAAATTGATATCAAATACTGGCCTTACACCAGTCTAGTCCTAAACGATATTCGATATATTCACATCACACATCTCTTGTATTCTTTCTGACTTTCGTCACCTTCACGTACGCAACAAATTGCCCCGTTGTGGAACAAGAGCTCTTCAAGACTTCCCAGCAATTCAAGTGGTTTACACTATCCCATTGTTTCCAATAGGTGGGACTTGAACTATCTCTAGTTAATCCTCATCTCTCTTACTACTAGACAGAGAGACAAATGCATATTCATATTCGATATTGGTAATTTGGTAGCCGGTATTACGCAGGATACTGGAATAATTATAATGCACAAGATTCTTAGAAAAGTCATACTTGCATATGATATTAATAAGAATATTCTGCACACATTGAATGGAATGCGTCACCGGGTCTATGCCCCGAATGTCCTGTTTATTCCAGATAATCTGATTCTGCTTGACATGGCGAACTACATTGGAATATGCAGTTTCATATAGTTTGCCATAGATGTCAATATCAGGATTATCAATTAGTTTATCATATATTTCAAATAGAAAATCGTTAGTATTCTGGATCTTTCTAGCATACATGAAATGACAAAGCAAAGGAATAATCTGATTCATTTGAACCGAGATTTTCATAAGCAGCATTGCATGTGTGTTATTATACTGCAAAGAAGAGCTAGTACGAGATTTATAGTTTAGATTGAGAGTATAATTCTCGCTAGTCATCTGCGTAGTAAGATATTCCAGAGGGCCTCTTACAATATACTTCATAATATCGAAGAAGAACATGTCTTTATTGTAAGTGGGTTCATAATCGATCATATACTTGATCTTGCAATACGTTGAGAATAATAATCTATCAGTATCATAGAACTTTTCGAAATAATTCAGATACTGAACGATATGCTCTCGCATTGCAGGAGAGTTATAAGAACGCTTTGTACTGAGTACAAAAGCATCAAGGTTCATATTCTGCTCAGCTCCAAAATATTCAGAGACATTTGCAACAATGATACCTTTAGTTGTTTTGAAGATCATATCCTCAGGTGCTGGTATCCATTCATCTGCATGAACAAATTCCTGAGGATCAATTTCTACGATAGGGTTAATGCCTTCTTTTGCTGTGGAATTACTCATAATCTTTACCCCCTAGACGTTTCTATAAAAATAATATATAATTTACTTTTTATTTATTTTACGGACAAGACTATTCTTCCTAGAAGAACCAGAGATAGGCTTAATAGGAGTCTTAGGGGTTATTACATGGACTCCAGAAGTTCGCTTAACAGTAGTATTTCTCTGCTGAGTATTAGCAGTCTGCTTATTAAGCTCTTTCTTTTTCTCTCTGGCCTTCTTCTTTGCGACTTCAACACCAAGTCTCTGTCTATCAGCAACCTTCTTATCAGAAGGCTCAATAGCATCAATAAGAGTTCTCAGCCTGAAAGGTTCAGCATATTGCTTCCAATAAGTCTTATTGAAAAGACTTCTGGATTTCATATGTAAGAAACAGAAGTATAGACTCTTCACGTATCCAGGAATTTCGTAAGGGTTTCTTTCAGTAGGTCTAGACTTCAAAGCAGTCTTTGAAGCTCTAGGCTTTAACTCATTTATGAACAAATCATTTTTGGAGAATACATATTCATAGGTGAACACAAAAGCTGGATCATTTGAGAAGAACTTTACACCATAATTATGGAGATCATTCTCTGTAGCATTAGCTCCATCTATAGGATAGAACTTAATTACTACATCGTAGTAGAATTTCTCTACTACTTCAGAAGGAACTCTCATATGTATATAGTAGATATCATTCTTCTTATCATAATACATCTTTGTGGTAAAAGAACCATTCTCTCTTAAGAGAACAGCTCCATATTTCTTTGTGTATAATTCTTTATACATATCACGCTGGGAAAAGACAGCGCTCTTCTTTCCCAGTGGATTGTCGATATATTGCTGAAATGTCATATCCACTAGAAATTACCACCTTACATTGAATTTAACATTGTTATTTCATTGTTGAGGATATGTTAAAACTTACAATTTCATGGTAAAAAGTTACAAAAAATAATGGGATATTACCATCCCATTATTCTTCTGATATCAACTAAGTACTGAATTAATACTTAGCCAACACCATATTAATCTTCTGGCCTTCCATCAATACATATTCGTACTGATGTCCAAACAGAAGAGTAAAGAGATGAGCTTTAGATGCATTCATAAGAATGTCGGCTCTAAGACCCATTTCTTCTTTCAGCAGCTGAGTGCGGTTCTGGGTAGAGAGCAGCTCAGCAGCCTTTCTAATGTTGTCCTTATGGACAATCATCAGTGAAGTCCTCCTTTCATGTGCTAGGGGCTATAAGTATAATCGGGAGGGCACCATCGAAGGAGTGAGGGTGGTTTCCTCACTCCTTCAACTTTAGTATATAAGGTAATTTATATACTACTGCATTATTATAATATATAATTAAATGCTTTAGTTATTACGGTTCTTAGGAAAAATAAAAGAGGGAGCTAAATGCTCCCTCTTTATTCAGTTTTCTATATAATCCATGTCCATACCTATTGCACGGATAACCCTATAGTTCAAGGTCAAGCAGTCAACTGTTTGTCCTCCAATTGGGTTGCTAACAAAGACTTCTGTATAGAAAGCCTCAGGTATGATTCTCTTATAATCATACCTAGCTGCTTTCAGCAGAGACACTTGATCAGGGATATCCATGTAGCATATACCCCCTAAAATTTCCTTAAGAATTCTCTCAGGTATGTACAGATACTTACGGTCATAGTAGACTGCATTATCTGCTGCTGTAAAATCATTTACAGCTCCTTTTGTCTTTTTTAGAAGGACATCTTTCTCATCCAAGATTGTTAAGATGCCTTCAATTATATCAAGGACAGCCTCCTTATCCTCAATATTTTTGCACTGCAGTGCTTGATAAACATGGTACCTCATTTGTGTCATTCCCCTTATGTCATATAAATTAGCTAGTTGTGGCTCTAGCTTCATAATTATATTATACAATTATATATTTCTGATATTTCAAAGAGATATAGAAACATATAAATAAATCCGAAGTCTTCAGCGGATTGTTTTCTTTGCTCATTTTCTTTTACTCCTTTACAAATCATGGGTACTGTGCTGGCTGGGCACAGTACCCACCCCTAATTTGATCAAGGAATAATTTTCCAATCATCATGTGTTACATCACTGTGAGAAGGAATGTAATCCATAACAGTATGCATTATGGAGTCATTCGCCTTAGAAGTTTTACAAAGAGAAAACTTCTGCTCATCTTTGTACTTGATATATGTATCAATCCAGCTTTCTCTAGCAGCTTTCTTATCAGTATCATATCTAAGAATTCTGATAGCGTCTAAGTAGTTCATCTCTTCTTTCCTCCGGAATTTCTTCGATGATTAACATCCCAGGCCCATTACCATGACCTGTAACTCTATATCCTAATGCAGCAAGCATCTTTATAATGGTCTTAGGTTTAGGATTAACCTTGCCATTTTCATAGAAGCTAATGCATTGCTGAGTGACTTTTGCAGTTTTAGATAATTCTACTTGTCCAATTCCAAGTTCTTTTCTCTTGGCTTTGATAAAAGCAGAAATATCAGATACGCAAATCTCTTCTTTATTCAATGATTTCTACCTCCCAGTCTTCAGCAACAAGGTCTTCATTCATAGGGATGTATAGAGTCTTTACATAGGGATCGCTAAATGCATATTTCATATACAAAACTACTTCTACTTTATTGGTATGACTATTATATTCACGCTTAATATATGATTTATCCCAACCAGATCTCTTAGCTCTGACAGAGATCGAGCTTAAAATAATATTCAGCATAGTATAAAAAGCCATTTATAGTCAACTCCTTTTTGAATTATTCAATTATTAAACTGTTTCGACAAAAAATAATAAGTAAGCCAAACGGCTTACTTATTATTATTCTATTATTTATTGACAACTCCTGTGCCACCATTTCCACAATATCCGTTACCAACTAATGTTACAGTTCCTTCTCCTCCATAGCAGTTGCCAACATATTTACATGTCAGGACTCCATCTCCATATAATGTACCAACACCGCCATTGCCTCCACTTGTATTTTTCCCAGTCATAAAGAGTTCGAGATCTCTAAGGAATCCATTCTCCATACAACTTTCAAAATACCCAACATCGGTTGTTAACTTAGATCCATCTAAGCAATGATAAGATGAATTCGTATGCAATGGATCCAATTTTCGTTCTGTATAGAATTCTTTAATTTCTTCAAATGATAATTTCTTTTCTTCCATAGTTATCACTCTCCTTTAATATGATGATAAATGAATATTTAAAAGCTAGCTGGAACCATATTCCAGCTAGCAATATATTTAAAACACAGGAGAAGAAGTCTTCTTCTTATCCTCATCAAGTGTTCTAGTAAGACAATACATAGCAAGAGAAGCTTCCTTTTCAGAAGTTCTAACACCCTTACCATCAAGTCCTAAGAGGTTTCTACGAGAATTGATAATCTTAATCAATTCAGCATTAGCCTCATCACTATAAACACCTTTAACTGTTACCTGATCGCCATCCTTAATGAAATTCTACAGACGCAACTCTGTTTCCTCTGTTTCCAGAGTAATTGGACTATATCATATCAGAATAAATCTGATCTCCCCACTTCGACCGATCATAAGCTTATCGGCCTACTCTACTCAGTTCATCTATTTCTAGATGCTTTTCGATAGTCTCTGAACTTTACTTTATTATCACCTTCTTTCTTTATAAAGTCTTAGCTGCTGATTAGCATATCTATCTTATAGACTTAGCATTCCAGCAATTCAAGGAGTTTAAGGACTACAATTAGCGACGTTTATAGTCCCCTCCAATTCCATTAAGCATGAGGTTACTCACATTAAGAGAGTCCACAAACTTATTGGAGGTATCTTTACCAATATCTTCTTGGCGAATCTTCGGATACTTAGGATAGAATGTATCATTAAGCACCATAGGCTCAGTTTCTACTGTACTACTTACCTTAACTCTAGAGGGGAACTGGTTGAAATAAGAGTCGATAGGATATCTTGTAATAAGCACACAACGATCTTTAACAGATTCGATTGCAGCCATATAGAAGATATCACACCAGGTCATATCTCTCTTCAAGAAAGGAGTATTAGGTCTCTGCTTAAGTTCTTCCATGGTTACGTTGTAACCCTTAAACTTAAGCCTTGTAGTGATTCCTTCTACAGTAGGAACTTCAATAGGAATAAATCTATTAGAGAAACCAGTTAAGAATCTTTCAATTTCTTTTCTGATTCTCTCATCAGAGAATTCACTCTGATAATCTTTAGGATGTAGATATCTGACTTCACCAGACTTCTTACCAACTGTAGGAATTACAGAGTTAGAGCTAAACTCATTCTCCAAAATTCTTCTTGCATTAAAAATAATGAATGGGAAGAAGTTTGCAAGTGTAGATGCCAAAGGCACTACACAATAATCAATATCTGCATCTACATCATCTACTGTCTCAACTTTAAGCTGAGGGGCAGTAATAACTAGACGAGAAGCATAGTCTGTAGTCTTAGACATAACAGATCTACGCAGAACACCAAATTTACCAGGAATCTGTCCAGAGACTTCATCGGTACCAACTTGTGTACCAGAACCAAACCAGTCATAGATCTGAACAAGAGTTTCCTGAATTCTACCTCTATTAGCAGAGGAAAGATTCAATCCATAACTAGAAGATTCTCTTAGTGCCTTGACAGAAATGATAAGAGATCTATAGAGAGCATTAATCTGATTGACAGTAACTTTACCCTGATCAGTATTGATATCTCTATAGTATGCAGGGATGACAATCATCTTACTAATAAAGAATTCAGGCTGTCCAATATACTTCTGAATGAAGTCGATATTCATATCACGTTTATTAGACTCAGTCCTTCTGAATTTATATTCTTTAATATGCTTCTTTAAGAACTGAATACCATTCTCTCCATCCTCATTCTCTTGGAGTTCTCCATTAGCATTAATGATATAATTCTTAACGCCATGGACACAAAGCTTTACATCAGGATCAACTTTGCACCAAAGTTTATAGATGAGAGGATTGATGAATTCTTCATGAAGATCAATATATGCAAATGTATTAGCTCGTTGATATTGAGTAATACCAAAAATTTCATTTGACCATAATCCATCACTTGTCGGAACACCTCTGCGAACGAAAGCAACTGGATTAGTGATCTCTTTAAGATCATTTACTTTTACCAGTTTATCAGGATCAATAAGATCTACTCGAAGATGTCGTTCCGCAGTTTCGACCTGTTTATTAATATTTGGCATATAATCACCTCTTAATTCTATGTGGCAAAAGCAAAAAAAGAAAAGGGCGGAGTTAATCCGCCCTTTTTCTTATAAGTCACAAAGTCTGAATGTATACCCTTTAAAGAGTTTATCAAACTTGAAATCCTTGCATCCCTTCCAACCCAGATCCAATACATCATCTACACTATAGCACGGAATAAAAGTTGCAAATACATGCGTCATCAGTTTTTCATTAGAAGCAAGTTTAGCTTTAAGCGTTTCAATATCGGTGATTTTTTCATCACCTGATTTAAGCGATAAACAGCTTAGCATTAAGAATCTATCATCTTTACAAGTATTAAATTCAGTTGCAGTTCCTGCAATGTATTTTTTATCATGTCCAATTTCTCGTACTAAATACTTTACATCCATAGCTGTTTTTAGCAAATATTCTCTAGTCTCATCATTCATTTTGATTTCTCCTTTATCTTATAAGTCATAAAGTTTGAACGTGTATCCTTTTAAGAATTTATTAAACTTGAAATCTTTGCATCCCATCCAACCCAGATCAAATAGTTCATCTAGACTATAGCATGGAATAAAAGTTGCAAATACGTGAGTCATCACTTTTTCATCAGAAGCAAGTTTGGCTTTAAGCACTTCGATATCAATTATTTCTTCACCAGAGGATTTAAATGATAAACAGCTTAAAATTAAGTGTCTATCATAGTTACAAGTACGAATTTCAGTTGCAATTCCGGTAATGCGTTTTTCATTATGGCCAGATTCTCGTACTAAAAATTCTACATCCATAACTTTTTTCAGTAAATATTCTCTAATATCATCAGTCATTCTAATTTCTCCTTTATAAATTATTTATTCAGAAGTCTTATACTTCATACTAATATAATATCTATTTGAAAATCTTTATAAGACAAAAAAAGAGCCGCCCTTAGCAGGCGGCTCTAATTGACGTATGAATAGATGCAGCAGAACGAGACATTTCAACAATATATGGAGTTCCATATACAGAGAAATCAAGACCATTCATAGCATCAATAAGCTTAATGGCATCATCCTCTGATTCCATAAGAATCATGAATGAAATGGGCATTTTACCATCAGCACAAATCTCAATATCTTGTCGATTTCCCACCATATGATATAAGACCATAAGCTCATCAAAACAATGAGTTACGATACTAGGAATATCATCGGAGGAAATCGACTTTACAAAATCATCGGTTTTATTCATTACAAACCCTCCTCCAATAAATCAGCTAGTTCACCAGTGTCAATATTTGAAGGAAGTGATGGCTCGGAATTCTTAAATATATTACCTTCGCTTTTCTTTTCATCATCAGCTTGGGCTTTCATTGCTTTAGAAGCTTTAGCCAGAGCAGCAGGAGAAAGAGGACGATCAAAGGAAGTGGGAAGTTTCTTGCGAGACTGTTGCCTTGCCTTCTCTTCTTCCTCTTTTTTCTTTTTCTCTTGTTCCTCTTTCTTCCTGTCTTCTTCTCTAGCTTCCCTCACAGTAAATGTATAGTAATAGAGTTCGTGGACGAGATTAAATGGAGCATTGAAAAGATCCATTAAATTAACTCGCCCACGCATCTCTGATACAATTACTTGAATGAAGTTTACATATTCGCGAAGGCTCCCAACTGATGCCGTGTAAAAAGGAGACCTTCCGCAGTAACAGTTTCACCAGGGATCTCAGTATCGCAATCAGGACACTTAGTAGTGGGAATCTGATAAGTGACCTTAGCTCCCTCAGTCTCAGTCTTAGCAATATAGCCACGAACAGAGAAGAACTCATCAGAAGTCAGACTCTTAAGAATATCATACAGAGTCTTAATCTTCTTAGCAGCACTCTTCACAGGGTCATCCTTAACAATAGGGATAGCCACAGGAATGAGCTGCATATTGGTATAATCGATTGTATAGACAGCATCGATATAGGTAATAGTATCGATAAGATCAGAATACTTATCGAGAATATTCCGAGGCATGCTGGAAGTCTCAATAGCCAGGTTATAGGCAGAAGGAATCTTCATACCAAAGACAAACTTGTCATTTACCTGAACTAGATCGACATTGTAAGGAATCACACCATTATCGGTAGGCAGTTCCTGCATCTCCTTAACCTTAGCCTTAACCTCATCATCAGCATACTTGACACAATCCTGGAAGGGAATCTCCTTAGTGAAGACTTTCTTGCAGTCAGGGCACTGATAGGAAATGAAGTTAGAGCCATGGAAGGTAGCCATATAGAGAGCGAAATAGATATGATCGATATCGGAATACTTAACCTGCTTCATCCAAGTATAGAAATCAGGCTTCTTATCATCAACCACATGATCATAGATGATCTTGTAAGTATCCTTCATCATATTCAGTCTGTTACGGGCATTGTTATTGGTATTGAGCTTAAGCAGTTCAGCACCAGTCAGGCCCTTAACAGCGATAGAACGACCAGCATCATACATAATCCAGTCAGCGATATCTGCATCAGCATGAGCAGTATTGACAATGATAGTACTGGCCTTAACAGGCTCCTTACTAATAGAGAACTTGCTCAGATCGATAGTATGCTTAGGCTTAATGACAGTCTTAGCGCTATCAATATACTTACGAGTGACATCTACATCACTCTCAGTATCGCCCTCTTCAGGAGCCTGAGAATCTTCGGTCATAGCCTTCAGATCTTTATCCAGCTCAGACTCTTCATATTCAAATTCAGAGTCAGCAGTCTTAGATACAGAGACCTTCTTGGTCTCCTTCTTCTCTTCTTCCTTAGGAGGATTCTTATCAGGCTCGAACTTAGGAACGTTGATAACCTTCTCAGGTTCAGCGGAAGCAGCCTCCTCATGAATCAGATCGTCTTCCTCTTCTTCAGGCTCAGAACTGGTAATAGGAGCAGACTGCTCAGTTTCCGTTGCACCAAGCTCAGTATCATTTTCCTTTTCGACATACTCCTCATACATCTTAGCTTCAAGATCATTATGGAAATTTGTGATTTCCTTCTTGGTACGCTCGACTGCCAGATCAAGTGCATTAAACACTTCATTGGCACCTTCATCGACCTTTTCCTTCTTAGGAATCAGGACGGTCGGATCAAACTCCTGAGCATTCTTCAGGGGATTAGAATCCATAACAGGTTTGCCCTTAGGCTTCTTAGGAGTTTCATCCATCAGATCAGCCAGAGTAGCAACCTTTTCCTCTTCATGAGGAGCTTCTTGCTTGGGTTCATCTTTCTTTGCAGTAAGATCTACACTATAGGTAGGATTAGTGAAATTGGTTTCCATCGGATCATCCATGCGAAAATGATTAGCCATTATGTATATCCTCCTTTACAGATCAGCTAATGCTTTAAATGTAGACTGGAAGTTATCCGTCTCATAATCATAATAGAATGCATAAATCGTATTGTCAATAGTGACATTGATATAGCAGATATGATTCTGAAGGAATACTTCCACTTGTACACCTTGATATTGAGGAAGATATTTCTCAATTTGAAGTTTGAAATCATTCTTCAAATCAGTGATTTTATCTTCCATTGTATAACGATACTTTGATACAAGTCCCACTCCCATATCAGGGTGAGACTGAAAAGTACCAGGTTCTAAAAGTAAAAGATGAGTAAGTACCTGAGAGATAGCTTTACTATCTTTATAGACTTTTGGTTCATTGAATTCATTGACTGAAAACAAATACTCGTGAGTGTTTATAGTGCTCACCACCAATCAAATCAAAATTTACTATTTAGTTCCAGTGTTTAATATTAACCCTACTAAGGTCATAAAAACATACTCGTCAACATAGGAGTAATAAATCATAGGAGGTATTGAAACATTATGCCGAAGAAAGTGTATAAAACCTCTATAAAATATCATTGTCCTTTCTGTGATGAAAAGTATCCCAGAATGGAATTGATCGACCATGTTGAAAAAGAGCATTCTGCTCTTATCCCTGAAAACTATACAGCTACTAGAGTTGTATATGAAGCAATTAATAAGACAGATCATGGCACATGCATGATCTGTAAAAAGAATGTTTATACTTGGAATGAGAAGATTTCTCGTTATAATAACCTTTGCGATAATCCTAAGTGCAGAGAAGAAGTAAGAAGAATTGCTCTTGAAAGACATATGAGAGTCTACAATAAGCCTACTCTTCTTAATGATCCAATGCAGCAGGAGAAAATGCTTAGCAATAGGCACATTTCTGGAAAGTATAAATATTCTGATGGCACTATATTTACCTATACTGGTAAGTATGAGAAAGCTACTATTGAATTCATGGATAAAGTTCTGAATATCGACTCTAAAGATATTCAGATGCCTGGTCCTGTTCTAGACTATGATTTCAATGGAGAAACTCATAGCTGGATTACTGATATCTACTATATTCCTGCCAATCTGATTATTGAGGTTAAAGATGGTGGTAATAACCCCAATAAGAGAGAGATGCCTGTATATAGAGGTAAACAGCTTGCTAAGGAAGTCATGATTACCAATCTTGGTAAATTTAACTATCTTAGACTGACCAACAATAATTTTGCTCAGCTTCTGGAAGCTCTTGCTGAGATTAAATATGAAAATCTTGATCAGAAGACTGCTACCCATGTAAGCTATTTCATCAATGAGTCTACAAAACTCGAGCTCATTCATGAAGAGAAGTCTGAGCTTGATGATGATTTCAAGCCTAAAGAGAGAATCAAGCTTTCTTCTCTTAAAAAGATTAGAATTACTGATTCTGTAATTGAAAAGTACAAGAAAGAATATCCTGTTCTTAAACATGTACGTTGCAGGGATACTAGTGAGTATAAATGCGATGGGTACATGTGGTTTGATACCCAGAATGAACTTGTATGCCATGTAGGATCCTGTGAGTATATTGATGACGGTACTAAATGGATTGTATCTCTGGAAGTTCTTCACAAGTTTAAGGGCCATGATCTCTCTAAGCAGATTCTTGATTTTGCAGTAAAGTCGATGAACTGCAAATACCTGTCTGTAAATAAAAACAACAAGGTTGCTAAGTATATCTATGATCAATATGGTTTTAAGACTTATCAAGATGATGATAATATGGACTATATGACAATAGATAGGTATCCTGTTAAGGAAGAAGTAAATGCTATTCCTTCTATGGGAAGATATTCTACTTTCATTATTCCTTATACTATAAAGAATGCATTTGATATCGCTATTGGTAATGATAAGAATAATGAAGTTCTTATTAGAGGCGATGATGATACATTTAAAACAGTTGGACTTGAGAAATTCGAAGAGCTATATCAGCCTTCTCAGATTCTTGTCTACAATGAAGCTGATGCTTGTGAAAAGTTTGAAAAGATGAAATCTTGCAATTCTATTTCTGAATCTCTTAATGTTCTTTTAGGCCATGAGATTAAGGTCTTTGATGAATTGATGCTTTGCGAGAATCTTAAACTTCGTGATTTCACTTCTGAAGATTTAGGAATGGAAATGATTCGTAGAGGAGTCGTTAGAGAGAATGAGATCCTCTCTGGAGCAGTTAAGGTTTATGACACACCTACTGCTATTAAACCTCATGTAATTCTTTCTAAGACAGCTGATGGTGGCTGCTTTATTCATACTCCTAAAAATTACTACTTGTCTTCTGATATTTATCCTACTCCTGAGGATATTCCTCAGAATGTAATTGATACTATGGAAGACTTGTATGTATCTAACGCTGGAACGGAGGAAATGGAATGAGCTTTTTCACTGATGATTTTAACGTAGGAAACTACATTGAAAAGCATCCTGAAATCCATAAGATCGAAGAGAGAGATCCCTTTGACGATTATATGGACAAGATTCAAGATGAAGGACTCGCTATTATTGGAAGTCCTGAAACATATGAAGATATGAAGCAGATGTATGCTAATTATCTCAATCTTCCTAAAGACAAGAAAAAGAGATCTGATGAGATCTCTAGACTTATCTATGATATCGATGTCAATGCTCGCTACGGAGAATTGAGAGAATCTTTTGGAGATTTCGACAATGATGGAGATATCCCCCAGAAGATTATCAAAGAGCAGGTTGAAGATGAGCATGTGATCCCTAATTATACAGACTATGATCGTGATGATGCTAAACGATATATGGATGATACTGGTTATCCTATTATCACGCCTTGTGCAAATCTCAGTGAGCTTGAAAAAATGTGGGATAATTACAATTCTTATCCTCATAAAATTCGTAGAGAATCTGATTGGAAATCTATTGAGATTTTTGGAATCGATAACGAGGAGCATTATAAGCTTCTTAAAGCCCATTATTCTTCCAAAGAGGATATAGATCCAATCGAAGTAGAAGATCTAATCAATGAGAGCTATCTTGGAGATCAGATTCTATCTCATGAAACTTTTGCTACCAATGAGTCTGTAACTACTTCTGATAGAGCTCAGGATCTTCTTAATCTATCAATTACTAAAACTGAGAATTATGATAGAATTCTCACTCATAATATTATTGATAGATCAGTCAATGAGTATATTGGAACTCATCAGAATGTAAATTATGATGTAATTCCTTTTGAGGATCTTCCTTTCTATACTCCTGATGAGATTATCGATAATCTTCCCGATGCTGAAGCAGATCCTATTGGAGATGCTATTAGTGCAGGCATTATCTCTGAGAATATGAGTAACTGGTTCAATGATTATTGCAATGCTTGCTCTGGTATGGGATATAATTATAATTCTCTTGAATGGAAGCATTCTATTGAGAAGCTTATGCTAGCCAAGAAGAAAGCTGAAGATGATAAAACCAAAGATATCATCGATAAAGCTCTTATTGGTCTTGGCTGGCCTGATGTAGATTATACTCCTAGAAATGCTGTAATTGCTACTAAAAGAGTAAAGAGTATTATGAATCAGGGTTCTACTGAATTTGTAGATCTTACTGGTATGAAAGAGGAGAATTATTATCAGGAGGCAGCTGCTGTATCTGAAGATAACATCCTCTATCCTGTATTCATTACTCTTCATGAAGGTAAGAGTGCTTTCTCTGCTGCTATCAAGGGATTCACTCATAGTACTTTCTCTCATGCTGCAATTTCCTTTGATCCTACATTGAAGAAGATGTATTCTTTTGGCATTGAAGGATCTAAGAAAGGCGCTGTTGGTGGTTTCATTACCGAGAATATTGAAACAAAGCCTAAGGACAAACATGTAGCTGTATATGCTGTCTTCTTAAAGAAACCAGACTTTGATAAACTGAAGGATAATATCGAAGATTTCATTGAGAATGTAGGCAAGACTACATATTCTTATATCAATCTTCTTCTTGGATATATATTTAGAATTCCTCTGAATATGAAGAGAAGTATGGTATGCTCTCAGTTTGTTGATAGAATGCTGAAGCTCATTGATGTAGATATTTCTAAGAAGAGTTCTGCATATGTAGCTCCTGGAGATTTTGAGAAGTATGCTAAAGAGAATAAAAAGATCTACATTCTCTATGATGGACTTGTTGGGAAATTCAAAGGTTCTAGAATCAAGTCTATTATTAAGAGAATTTCTTCTAAGGCTGAGCCTATTAAGGAAAGTTTCTCTGTCAAATATCTCGATCCTATCTATACAACTCTTACTATGATTGACTCTTGTCATTCTGTAGGAATGCTTAGAGAATTTGATGAGAAACTTGATAAAGCAAATCTCTCTCCTGATGCTATGAAGATCTATGAGACTATGTTGAAGCCTTGTATCTATGCTGAAGCATACTTTAATGAGGCTAAAGATCTTCCTGTAAAGTTTGATCAGGATGGAAATCTCTTCATTAAGAATATTAAGAAGAGAGATTATGAAGCAGAGTATGCTAAGTCTCATAAGCTTCTTAAGAAGTATGAAGAGGCTAAGAATGTAAATGGAATCAAGTATGAGCTCTGTAGGCTTTGGGCTATGAATACTGTGATTGAAGAGAAGCTCCACTCTGATAAATTTAAGAGCCTTCCTTCTATGGCTATTAATAGCTCTAAAGAAGCTAAAGCTCGTGCTAAGATTCTTAATGATTTCAATTACTATATGAGCAAAGTTCTTAAGTATGATCCAGAATTCAATTTCCAGGAGTATTATAATGAAAGTCCTTTCAATGATGCTGTCCTGAAGATTGATAAGAACACTGTCAAATGGTCCGCTCAATTGGCTAAGACTATTATGACTGCTTTATAAATAGAGATCAATTGTATATTATAATATTGGGTGAGAAGATAATTCTCACCCAATACTTAATTAATTGAAAGAAGGAAACTAATTATGAAATTTGAAGAAATTAATGAGTATACGCTTATCGCTTTAGCTGAAAAGGCTACTATGGAGCTTGATAAGAAAGAGCTGACTGTATTTCCTGATATTGAGCCAAGTGATAGGAAATTCAAGCATGGAGGAATGAGAATTAAAGTAAATAAAGGACATCCTACAACAGACACATCTGTCACATCTAGTTTTCCGATTAATACTTCTGGCCCATTTCCTACAATTAATGAAAAGAAAATTAAATATGGAGCTAAGTTGTCTAAAGCTGATGAGTCGCTGCAATTGAAAGCAGCGAAAGCTGCAGTGGCATATGCATTTGATGAATTGGACAAAGTCTATAAAGATCCATCAACTGAAAATGTCAAAGCCTATGAGGACAAAATCAGTAGGTTTAATAATTTAAGCGATGCTGAAAAGAAAGCATATATTAAAATGGGGAGTGAAAAGTGATTAAATATATTGATAAAATTAATATCAATTATGGAGCTATGTTTTTTACAGATGATGATGAGCTATGCTATAGTGCATTAGAAGCTGCAGAAAAATGCTCTAAAAGCTTTGCAATTATCAATCCATTAGCTCCAAATAGAATTAATAATTTTAAGGGCAAGATTTGGAAGACTTATGAGGAGTTCCCTCAACTTGTTAAAGTAAGAAGAGTATTTGTTTCTGAAGATAGAAAGAGTCTTCTTAGAGAATATTTCTCTATTCATACAGATGATAGTTATATACTATGCTGCTATGATTATGATTTTCTATTCGATGAGAAAATTCCAAATCTCGTTGGAAAGAAGATATATAATCATGGAGAAATAAAGACTCTCAATATAATGCCTCCAGTATTACCATATAGGTATTATAGTTCTCCAAGAGAATATCTTGATTCTGAATTCGAATCAAGAAGAGATATCTATGCTCAATATTCTTTTGCAGAAGACGAATGGTGGTATGATACTCCTACTCATCTTCTTTATAGAAGAGCGAAGGAGTATGAGAAAAAACAGGGTGGTTAATCCACCCTGTTTATTTTTTCTTAGAATGATATATTATTCTTGTAATAACCTAGCAAATAAAATTTATAAAGGAGAATTAATATGATTGAAATTAAAGGTGAGTATAATACTGCTAAGGTATTTACTGACAACTTGGAGCCCTCATCTGAAGGACTCATCAAAGCATTAGTTAATAAGAAGTTTTGCGAAGGAAGTAAAATCAGAATTATGCCTGATGTTCATGCAGGCAAAGGATGCGTAGTCGGAATGACTATGACTATCAAAGATAAGATTTGTCCTAATTTTGTTGGAAGCGATATTGGATGCGGCGTAACTGTAATAAAAATAAAATTGCCCAAGAAATCTAAGAATATTGATTTCAATAAGCTTGACAAAGTTATTAGAAAGATCAATCAGCCTTCTTACTTGTCCATTGAAGAAGTTGATAGATATACTCTTAGCCGATTTATTACAGATCTACACTGTAAGGATCATATCAGTAGAGAAAGATTCATTGAATCATTTGGCACCATTGGAGGAGGTAATCATTTCATTGAAATAGACAAAGACTCTGAAGGAGATTATTATATTTCCATCCATACAGGAACAGGATGGGTTGGAAATAAAGTTGCAGAGGTATATAAAGAGATTGCATGGAATAGCTGCAAAGATAATGGCGATGTTCCTTATGAACTTGCATATCTGTCAGGATCAGATGTTGGAAGATATATCAATGATGTAATTATAATGAAAGAACTTGGTTCAACTAATAGAATATGCATAGCAAATCTCATTATTAGAAAAATGGGATTTGAGCACAATGGTATGTGCATCGACACTGTGCATAACTATTTTTGGCATGACGGAATTCTTCGCAAAGGAGCTGTATGTGCTCATCCTGGAGAGAAGCTTGTTATCCCTATTAATATGAGAGATGGCATCCTTATTTGTAAAGGTAAAGGAAATCCTGACTGGAATTACAGTGCTCCTCATGGTGCAGGAAGACTATATTCTAGAAAGGATGCTAAAGAGAGATTCACTCTCAGCCAATATAAGAAATCTATGGATGGTATCTATAGTACTTGTATTAGTAGAGATACAATTGATGAATCTCCTATGGCTTATAAGCCTATTGATGAGATCATTAAAGCTATCGAGCCGACAGTAGAAGTTGTAGATATTATCAAGCCTGTCTATAGCTTTAAAGAAAGTTGATTTAGAGAGGGAGATTTCTCCCTCTCTAAAATCGTATAATATTATAGCTCGAACCAATTAGTAACCTTAATCAAACTTAATAAGGGAGATAATGAATATGAGCTTTAGATTTGAAAATGATACGACGAGTACGATGAATCATGGTTATGATGCTGATGCCAGTTACTGCGATCATGAGAATTCTTCTACTCGTTCTAAAGTTTGGCATGCTGGTATGCTTACTGGCGATAGAATTCTGCAAGCTATTACTGAAGGAGACATCACAATTACTCCTTTTAATAAGAGCAGAATTAACCCCAATAGTTATAACCTGACTCTTAACCCTGAGCTCTTGGTTTATTCTGATGAGATCCTTGATTTTAAGAAAAAGAATAATACTAAGAAACTTCAGATTCCTGAGTCTGGTTTGGTTTTGTATCCTAATACATTATACATTGGAAGAACTAATGAGAAGTGTGGAACTGATAAGTTTATTCCTCTTCTTAATGGTCGTTCCTCTGTTGGTCGTCTTGGTATCTGTATCCATATCACTGCTGGCTTTGGTGATATTGGATTTGATGGTACCTGGACTCTTGAGATCACAGTTGTTAAGCCTGTTCGTGTTTATCCTAATATTGAAATCTGCCAGGTGTCTTATTTGACTCCTTATGGTGATAGATCTATTCAGTATGCTGGTAGATATCAGGGACAGATTGATGCAACTGCATCTCGTTCTAATATTGATAAGAAGGTGTATAGATAATGGGTAAGTATTTGGTCGGTACACGATTCTATGTATATCCTGATGATTCTGATCTGCCTCTGGTAATCCGTCTTAAGAAAGAGTCAGTTAATGAACTGAGCTTTGTTTGTGGTGGAACTATTGAGTGCCTTAGTCAGAGCCAAGTTGAGAATATGGATCTCTCCTATACTTGGGATATTGGTGGCAAGAATGAGTATGGCGATATCTTCTATCGTCATGTTCATATTGCAGGAATAGACTTCCATCAGAAGTGGACTCCTATTTCTGATGATACAAACTTGTACGTTCTCTATGAGGTTGAGAAAGTCCATTGCAGTATGACTGTAAAGAATCTTGAAGAGAACTTCATCAAGTTGAATCCTGATGGATTTATTACAGTATCGAATATCTTCTATAAGACCGATGCTGATCCTAATGGATTTGATGTTCTTGTAACTCTTCATGTAGGAAATGATAGAACTCCGTTTGCTATCTGTAGGCAAGATGTAGTTGACATCTATAACTATAGAACTAATGGAGCTGCTATTCCTATCGGAACTTCTATTAGCAGGGCTACTTGTCCTAAGAATATTGACCTTATGAGCTTCATGTATTCTGAAAAGGTCAAGGACTTCAAGGCATCTGCTTTCTATATTGATGATGATCTCAGATCTATGATGAAGTATATTGGTAGCCTTAACAGATATAATGCTACCATTCATAAGCTTCATGATAAGTATGAGGGAACTCAGATGAGAGGTTGTTCTAATAACCTCTTTGAACTCCTTGAAGATAAGCACTTCATTGGTGAGTTCAAAATTGCTAATAAGCTTAGAACTTGGCCGTTCTATATTGATCTTTGTGATGATGAACTTAGCCCTGAGATGGTTAATGAGTTCAACAAGCTTTATAGAACCAATGCCAAGGCTGTTGAGTATCTGCCTTATAGTAGAGAGCTCGATATCAATGCTCTTGGAGATCAGTGCCGTATTGCTACATGTATTGCCGGTGAAGGCAAGCAGTGCCTTATGGCTTTTATCTTCAAGTAAATTAATCCCAGTTAAACTTAATAATAGATATATATTATTAAGGTGAGATAAGGATACAATAAATCAAAGTTTACTGTATCTGAAACACTCAAATAAATCTTTGTAAAGGAGCAAAATGATTATGAGTAATAGCGCTAATACTCAGGTCGATGAGACCAAGAAGGCGGAAGAGAAGAAGGAGCCCATCCGCATTAATGTGGAAGAGCATCTGAAGTTCTCCCCCAACACTGAATGCAAGTTTATCAACACCATTGAGCTCGAGCAGATTGTTGATGGAGTTTTCGGACCAGTGTTCCGTGACTACGTCGGCTGCAAGATCTCTCTGAATGCTGGTAGCCTGACGAATCCGAACATTCCTCTGAATGAGCTGTATGTGACGATTTATCTGGCAGAGCGCAAGAATGATGCACCGATGACCAACGTTATCCGTCGTATCAACAAGGGCCACTCCAAGTTCGAGAGTCTGATGAAGATGTCTGGTTCTGGTGCTGGCCGTATGTATGAGGTTACGCCTGAGACCTATGAGGCTCTGGATGAATTCCGGTTCTTCCCCGCCAATAAGGTCAATGCTAACTTCTGGGCAGCTATGACTACTGAGATGACCTATACTCTCGGTTTCACTGCTTCCTACAATCAGGAGATTGTTGCCTGTGTTACCGGCCTGTCTCTTGATGCCATTCTGAATAAGGCTTATGGCAATCGTACTGAGGAGGGTGTCTTCCAGTATCAGGCCAAGGCTGTTCAGATCGTTGCCAATGCTTCCGGTGAGTATCTGGTTCAGATTACGAAGCTGGATGTGAACAAGCTCGAGGATCTGCGTCGTCAGCTGGGTGGTCCCATTCAGCGGACTGAGTTCCATCAGTACGTTCGCTAAGTAACGAAATGAGAAAGGTGCGGGTTATTCCGCACCTTTCTTTTTTAAGAAATGGAGGAAAATATGAGCGAAAATGAAACAACTGATGTGTTTGATATAATTGATATTTGGAGAAAGACTGGATGTGAAGCTGATGGTGACATATTAACCATCATAGCTCCAAATGGTGAAAGAAAGAGATATTGGGTTAACATTTTAGCTGGTGAATACAGATTACTTGAAGAAACTGACAAAGAAAAGGAGAATAAAAATGAGCGAGAAGGAAAAGAAGTACTTTAATATATTAGCACTATCTATTATTACTGCTGGCATTATAGCTGTTACAGTTGGATTTATTGCAGCTCGTAGTTATAATAGTAAAAATGAGAATTATTCTGCAGAAGCAAGTGAATATCTAGATTTAGTAAAGATTGAAGGCCGTTATGAGAATACCCCTATAATACATGACAGTGCTAATATCTACTATGACAGAAACACAAAAGTAATGTATTTCGGGTATTACTCGAATTCACATTATGGCTGGATGTGTCCTATCTATAATGCAGATGGGTCACTTAAACTCTATGATGGAGAGTGATTTCTAATGGCTAGAAATATGGAATTCAATCTTGAAATTGATCATTCTATTGATGAGGTCTTCGATGAGGGCGTAGGAAGTTCTTTCCTTGCTCTTAGAAGAATCAGATGGAATGAGAATAGTCCATATAGACTTGATATTCGTAAGTGGTTTACCAATGCAGATGGATCTGAAGTTGCTGGTAAAGGAGTTTCCTTTATGACGGAGCAAGGTCCTCATGAGTTAGTAAAAGCACTTCTTAAGCATAACTATGGAGAAACTAGGGAAGTTCTCGATTCTATTAAGGATAGAGATGACTTCCTTTATAATGTAAAAGATGTCTTAGATGAGATGGGAGAGAATTCTGATCTTATTGCAGTTAGACCTGCAAGTGAAGATTCTGAAACATCCTTCTTTGATCCGAAGGAGTTAATGGCTAATGCAGACGAATAAAACTGTCTACAACCTTCTACTGAAGAATTATTTTCAGTATGAAAAAGGAAGGCTTGAATTGCTCAAGCTCTTCTATAGAAGAGCTCTTGATAATGGAAAGCCTGTAGATTGCTATATCGATCTCAATAACTTTCTTTCAGCACTGTTTAAGAGAGATGAGTATATGATTGATGATCGGATGTCTATTGCAGCATCAGTAATCAATTATTGTGCTCATATTACTGAGTTCTTTTCAAGTAGATTTGACATACCTACTAAGATCTTTGTAGTATATGGTAACAACAGACCAATGTCTGCGGCATCTATTCTGAATGAATATAATGCTCATAATGAAATGGAAAGACAGGCTAGAGCTCCTTTGATGGGAATTATTGAGGAGAATCTAAATCTTCTCAATGTATTAATTCCCTATATTCCGAATGTATATTTCATCAGAGATGATAGTACTGAGCCTGCAGTAATTATCAGATCTCTTATTAGAACTCTTTCTGCTAAAGGTAGAAAGTGTGCTAGAATTATCTTTACAAAAGACTCTTATGACTTTCAGCTCGTAACTACTTGCCCCAATACCCATGTATTGAGAGTCAAGAAAACTATGAATGGAGAGCTGACTTATACAATCTCCTATTTTGATTTCTTTAAGAAGATTCTTAATATCAAGACTTCTATTGGAGACGGTATCAGTCCTGAGCTATATAGTCTCTATATGGCTTTTGCTGGATGTAAAGATAGAAATATCAGAGGAATTATTACATGGCCTAGGGCTGATAAACTCATTCATGAATCTCTTGCTCAAGGATCTATTCTGAATGGATACAATCAATCATTTGCACTTAATCCTGATTACTGCCCAATGTTTCAGGATATCTCTGTATATAGTAGATATTGTGCTCTTGATCTTATTCATCAGGAGAATATTTTTGATATGAGTCCTAGCTATGCAAATTTGACTAAAAGTTTAGTAGACCTCTATGATGCTCAGGCAGTCAAAGAGATCAACAATAAATACTTCAGACGATATCCTCTCGATCTGAATGTATTCTAAGCCAAGGTCAACATAAAGGTAGTGGTTCTTCCACTACCTTTATTTTTTTTTTTAGAGAGGTGGTATTTATGGCTATCAATGAATTTGAAAATACTGCTGACCAGAGTTTTTTATATAAATACCATGCTAGCGGATACTATGTTTTAGGGCAAGATAAGTATCCTATTGAATATAGCAACTTTAGGTCTATTGTTATTGACCATGACTATACAGAGAATAATATGCCTCTTATGTATGCTATCATGAATCTGAGCACTAAGGTAATCGATCTGATAGTAAAAAACAAAGAGACTGGCGTATTTATTCTCAATATTCAGAAGTCTCAGGATAGTTCTGATAACTCCGAGTTATGGGTAGACTATGTCAATGATACATTTGTATATATGATCGCTGATGATGTCAATAAGACAGATAGTCGAGATTATGAGAATGCAAATGAAGGCCGTGAAGATATCTATAAAGAGATTACCGTTGGTTTGCTCAGTCAGAATCTCATAAACAATAATAAGAAAGTTGTAAATGGCATTCTAAATTGCAATAGTATGACTAGTGCAATTTATTATGCTTTAGGAAATAGACCAATTGTATTGGAGCCATTACAGAATAACTCTCCATTGAAGAATGTTTTTCTTCCTCCAGTCAACTCTGTCGCCAAGTCTATTAAATATCTGAATAATTTGAGAGTATTTTATAATACTCCATATAGATATTATATGGACTATGATATGAGTTATCTGCTTTCATCAAGTGGAAAGGCAGTCCCAAGTAAAGGAAGCAAGGTCAATTCAGTAATGCTAACTTTACGAAATGACTATGATATGGCTTCTCGAGTGCAGGGTATGACCATTGATGTTAAAAACGGTTATTATGCACTTAATGTAGGTGGTGGCAATGTAGAAGTTGCTGATTATAGAGAAAAGAGTAAGTCATACTCCAAGGTTAAATATACCCAAACAAATGGAACTAGTAGCTCTATTGATGTATATACTCCTGGGGCTAATGATAACTTTGTCTCTAAGACTGTAAATGTAAGAGCACCGAATGATAATACAGGTCTGATTGAGAACAATCAGAAAACTAGTATGCTCTATATGGCTATCAATAAGAACGATCTTGATACTTCTATTTTTACTCCTAATAAAGAGTATATTATCAATGCTGGAGAAGTATATAAAGATTGCCCTGAATATACTGGTAACTATATTCTTCAGAGAAAACGTGAACTCTATTTCAAATCTTCTGAAGAGACTTCAAGTGATAAACTTGTTTTAAGCTTAATGCTTTTCTTTGAGAAAGTTTATAAATAAAACTGTAGGTAGGCTAAACAGCCTACCTACAGTTAATTGATTATTTTTTATTCTGGTTATTCTGAGCATTCTGCTGCTGATTACTATTATTATCTCCATTCTGGGGCTTAAGTTCAATATCTGCAGAGTCACCAAGACGACCCTTAACAATGGCTCTCATGAGATCAAGCATCTCTTTATGAGCATAATTGATAGCAGTCATCTTAGCAGTAAGAACCTGCTTGCAGACATTCATATAGATATTCATACGGCCAGTAATTACACTACCAGCATCCTTGGAATTCTTAACCTGCTCATCGGTATCACCCTGAGTAGTCTTATAAGCTTCCTTAGGATTAGGATTATTAGTATTTTCCTGGCCAGCTGCACCATCAGTTGCAGGAGCACTCTTAATATCCATCTCAGTCAGGTACTTATTATAAATATAGCTATAATAAGATTCCTGCTTAGCCTGATTCTGGCTATTATTCTGAGCACCATTATTCTGCTGCTGGGCGTTGTTCTGAGCAGTATTATTTTGCTGCTGATTCTCAGGAGCACCAAGTTTATCAGCAGACTTAGTATAGTTATTAACAGTCCGCTCAATATTCTTGATCTGAGCCTGAGTGTTCTTTGCCAACTTTTCAGTATCAAGCAGCCACTGATACATAGCAGCTACAGTAGGCCATTTGGAGCCATTGAAATCTGCAAATGTACCCTGATCACCATTGCTATCTTGGAATTTAGCTCCAAGATAAATCTTGCATTTATCAGCAAGAGTTCCATCCTTAGGCACATGAGGATCCTGATCCATGCCAGGGAAGAACTTAGAGAAGTACTGCTTAAAGAATGCATCTTCAGATTCAAAAGCATTGCTGTTTCCAGAGAGCTCATTGTAATTCGGCATCGGAGGAACAACATTCTGAATCTGATTTACAGCATTTCTCAGATTACAATAGACAGTAATCTGGGTATCACCCTTAAGAGTATTATTCAGAATAATATTCTTATACTTGGTCAGCCAAGCCTTCTCAGTACCGAAGTTAAAGAGAATAGCCTCGACGAACTTAGCAGCGATCTTCTTAAGAGCTTCAAGAGCCTTCTGAAGACCTGCTTTAATTTTCTGACCAACTGCTTCGTTAAGATCAACAAGTCCCTGATAGTTCTGTTCAGCCAGATATTTAGCTTCCATGGACATAGCCCACTTATAGGTTTCCATAGAATCCATCTTCATAGCATGCTCAGACACCAGTTCAAGATTCATGAACTCAGTTGGATTGAAATCACCAGGCTCAAGATCATCAAAGACAGACTTGCTATCGATTTCATCACCAAACATAGACATGGACTCAGAGAGCATTCCATGAGAAGAAGCAAACTCCATGATATGCTTGATATCTTCACTACGGACTTTATCATTGATATCTTCAGCAATCTGAGAGGCTTTCAGAACAATGATAGCATAAGTAGAGATTGCATCACAGATATTCTTTACAATCTCTCTTACATCATTAGGATCTTCAAACTTATCAGCATTGACCTTCAGATAAGAAATAGCTATATCAGCTACCTTGGCCAGACCAGTAGGATAAATCCAAATATGCTGATTAGAGAAAGAGTCATAGAAAGAGTAATTGGAGATGGGAATTTCTCTTTCCTGAATAGAATAGCTATCAGTTATTTTATCCATCAGCTCTTCGATGCTTTCAGCACCATCAAGACCTGCACATTTGCCAATATAATTTACTACAGCCTCAGGAAGATTAGTACCCTTCATGTCTTTTCCAGCAATTACATCTTTGCAATACTTCTCAAAGACGAAGCTACCACTACCGCCCTCTATGCTAGCCATAGTAGTGCTAGCATAAACCTGTGTCAAAGTATCAGAAGGATTAGTCTTCTTAAGTCTCTCCAGAATAGTAATAGCATCAGATGTAGGCCTAGCTTCAGGCTCACAGCAATCTCCAGGATCCATGCAATTCATAGCTGCATTCTTAACTGCTTCATACTGAGTAAAGCAAGCATTAAGAGCGGGATCATAATTACCGGAACCAGATCTGATTACATTAAGTACATTGAGATAGTAATCTCTAGTACTCTTGATATCAGCTTCAGCTGCTGCTTCATTAAATTCCAAGAATTTAACAAGAGTAGATTTAGAAGTTTCAAAAGAATCAAAAGTGCCAGTTACAGACTCTGTGATAGGAGTCTGCTTAGTACTTAGAATAGAAGAGGAAAAGGCTTTCATGTCATACCTCCATATTAAGTAATTACTTATAAGTTAAAAGCATAAGAAATCCCCGAGGAGAGAACTCCTCGGGGATAAATGAGTTTAGATTAGATCAGGTCCAGAGAACCGAAGAAACCAGCAGACTCATGAGTGGGCTTGCCATTAGCAGCATCGATCTTGCCGTTACGGGTCTTCTTATTCAGAGCGAAGATATAAGAGTTACCAATACGGCGAGCCTGAGCAGCCTGAGCATGGGCAGACTTCATGAAGGTGGTCATGCACATATGAGCAATGTTCTTAGCGTCCTTCATGAAGGAAGAGCACTTAGAGCACATAGTCAGAGCAGCAGAAGTAGCTTCGCTAGCCTCGCCACCCTTATAGCTATTCTTGATAGCCTTCTCCATCTCATTAATAGCCTTAATGCTGTTATTGATGGACTTCTTCATATCAGCATAAGCAGACTTAACTTCCTTCATCTTCATATCAGAAGACAGAACCTTCTTGATATAATCAGGCTTCAGAACGATAGCATTCTCATCAAGAGTAACCTTTTCTTCAGAACCGAAGAAGGCAACCTTGACGGCCTTACGATACTCGCTGGCACCAACATCCTTACCACAGAAGGCTTCACGCAGAGCATCCAGAATCTGATTCACCTTCTCAAGATCAGCGACATCTTCAGAAGTGATTTTCTGACCACTGCGCAGAGCCTTAATAGCATCATTGATCATGGTATTAGCAGCACCGGTATCCATGGCCTTGAAGCCCTTGGTCATATTTGCAGCGCCAGTCTCCAGATCATTGGGGAAGTTATAGCCTTTAAATGCCTTATTCTTGGAATCGGCAAAATAAGCGGTCTTACCTTCATCCAACTTGCTACCATACTTGGAAACAAAGGACTTATTGGTTCTCAGAACAGCGGAAGCATTCTCCAGCCAGTTCTTAACAACAGCAGTGATCTTCTTCCACAGAGTGACAAAGAACTGCTTAACCTTCTCAAAGAAGCCCTTAACATCAACAGACTCCAGAACCAGCTCGCGGCCCATAGCAGCCTCATGGACTTCCTTAGTAGCCAAAGCATTCATGATCTGATTCCAGTTGTGCTCGGACTCATAGATAGCGATCATGCACTCGGCAACGGGATCTTCCTTCAGATCCTGACCATCCAGCTCTTCCTGAGAGCTCTGGTCAGCATAATTCTGATTGATATCCTCAACAGCCTTGGCAACATCATTCAGCTCGACTTCGTACTTGTCGTCGGGATTGGCAACAGCACCACCGTCAAAGCCGGTGTTATCCAGGAACTCAGTCTCCTCACGGAGAGCATCTACAAAAATACCCATAGAGTAATTGTCCTCCTTATAGAATTTTGGTTTGGTTTTTGTAATTTAGGGTAAAAGGAGTAAATAGATTACTCCCCGTCGCCACCCTCAGCAGCATTTTCTGCAGCAGAGTCGATCAGCTCTTCAACAGCATCGACGACCTTCTCAGCGGCAGCATCGATCTCAGGATCCTCACCGGGAGCGGGAGTATCATCTTCCATCTCAGAAGCATCCTCAAGAATCTGCTGAATCTGAGACTCGAGCAGAGTAGATTCGACAACGTTGTTCTTAGCAATACCACGAGCCAGAGCAATACGGGCCTGAGCCAGCTTGAACTTCTCCAGCTTAACAATGGCAGCGATAGCAGTAGACATAGCATTGGTCATACCGGTAGAAGCAGTCTTATAGAAGGTAGCCATCTTGCTGGCTTCGTCCTTCTTAGCCTGATCATCGGAATCATGAGCAATCTTCTTCTGCTCATCCTGCAGCTTCTTAATAGCCTGCTGCAGATCCTTCTCAGCCTTCTTTTCCTTCTCCTTGATCTTCTTGATGGGGCCCATGCCGTTCTCCAGCATAGCCATCAGGGCATTAACACCACCACAAGCCTTCAGAGTAGGATCAGTAGCTTCCTTATAGGAATGCTCCTTCAGCCACTTATAGAAGTTGCCATCCTCATCAAAGCCAGCAGCATCCTTCAGCATAGCCTTAGACATTTCAGAGGCAGTATCATCCTGGCCGAAGGACTTAGCACGATCGAGAGTGAAGACCTCGAACTTAACCTCAGGAGCATCGCTAGCAGGAATATAGACCTTACCCTTGATCTGGGTGCCATCAGTCAGCTTATCCAGCTCCTTACGGTTAGCAGCGATGAAAGCCTTGCCATTACGAACCACATAAGCAGTGATCATGGCATAAGCACGCTTAAAGAAGCCCTTGATCTTAGCCCAGAACTTCTTCAGCTTCTCGATAATGCTGTTGAAGAACTCCTTGACAGAGGACTCAGACAGAGACTGGAGCTCAGACTCCAGCAGAGTGCCCTCGGTGCGGCACTGAATCTCATGCATGTCACTCATCAGGGCAGCAGTAAAGATAGCCTGATCGTTTCTCTCGTTCTCAACGAGGATGCGACCCATATCTTCAACGCCATAGCTCTCGTTAGCAGCGATGATGAAGTTACCATTCATCTTGCTGAAACGATTAGCAGAAATAATAGCCATATTAAAATTTCCTCCTTATATAGGTATATCTATTTAGGCAATAGATTTTTATTATGATGTTTATTTGTCCCAAATCTAAGCATATAGATTTGAATTGAATTAGAACAATGCAGATCCAGAACTAGAGTCCAAACCATCGATATCATCAATGAGCATCTTGGTCTCATCATCCTGTCTCTTTTCCTTAACAGAAGCAACTTCTGCTTTCTTAATCTCAATTGCAAAAGCATTAGAGATCTTGCGGAAATGTTCAACAGTCTTGAGCTGTTTTGCCATGACCTTCTTCTGCTCAGTCTTGTTAAGAGTCGTATTAGACTCCAAGGCATAAGCATTTGCCTGAAGAAGATCTGCCTGAATATCAAAGAAGTCAGAAATTCTCATTCTAGTATAATAGAACAAGAAGATCAACTCTCTCAGAACGGGGATAAGAACAAGAATTACGCCGAGAATTCCAATGGCAATGCCCCCGAGTACTACACCACCAGTGAAATTTTTAGTGCTAGCCTTAAGCACTGCTTCCATGGCCCTATCAAAATCCTTGTTAGCACAAGTTTTATTGAAGGACTTCAGAGTAGAGTAGATCATATGATCTTTTGTCTTAGCATAAGACATCTTATCGAGTGCAAGTCTGAAACTTTCAGTTCCAGGATCTTTGATGAACTCGATAGAGGTTGCAATCATGTAAGAAATACCAGTAATGATACCCAATACTACATTGCAATACATGGCAATAGGCAGCTCAGAATTATATCTATAAGCCCTTTCGAAGAGATCCTTCCGAGCTTCCACATTAGAAAGTGCAACGGAAAGTTCATCAACGGGGCCAGTATCCTGATTGTACTCTTTAAGAATATCATGCATGATAGAGATGGTCTCTTTCATATCATTATACTTAGAGAGCTTGGTAATATCACCCTTAGTAGCAGGGATTTCACCGTAATCAATATCATCACACTTAGAGACGATTTTATCATACAGCTTAGAAGTGAGATTCATAAGAACCGTATTCTGACCAGCTTCATTAAGATGAGTCAGAACCTTGGTAGTCTTACGATCAGTCATATTAAAGTATTCAGTGATAGCCTTGTTATAGACAGGGTCTCTATAGAACACTTTCTCATCATTAAACAGGCTAGGATTAACTTTATCCTCATCCTGGAAAGAGAAATATTTAGAAGGATCAAAAGTCTTCTCATCTGTAATAGAAGATTCGACTTTGATATTATTGATCTTATTATATACAGCATAAGGAGTTAGAGACCTAATCTGGATATACTCAAAATCATCTACAAAAAGATTATATTCATCAGTAATCCATTTACAGGCTTCCTCGCTGCATTTTTCTTCATCTTCTATTTTTTCAAGAAGAGCATAAGTTTTTCTGACAGCATCGGCTATCTTATTCTTTCTCTTGATATATTTGCCAGGGTAATTACAGTCTTTAGAAAGACCTTCAAGATCTTTCATAATATCAGGAGATTTTTTACATGCATTAGCAAATTCTTTTGTATTTAAAGAGTTTGATAATGCCATAGTTTCTTTATCACTAAAAGCGATTTTAGAGAGATTATTCCTCTTGTCGCGATATGACTTTACCTCTGTTTCAAAGGGTTTCCCATTATAAACATTAAGGCAAAAATCATAGAATAGCTTATTGACATCTTCTCCATATTTAAGAATATTTTCAAGATCTTTTCTATATATGGAAACAATACGGCCATAGTTTGCATTCGCAGTAGCTTTATCTTTCTCCTGCTTTTTCAGTTTCAGAGCATGAATTAAATCAGAAATCTTACCTTCTGTAAACATCCAATTCTTAGATTCATACCTGCAAACTTCAGTGTTTTCGCAAATTTCTTCTTCAGGAATACAAATATTCCTATAGGAATACTCTTCTTTACTAACAATCATCTTGTCGTCTCTCCTTTCTTACATTACTTTCGTCATGAGGTTGACGACCTTCTTGTAGGTATTATCATTGCTTTCTCTCTCGAGGTTAGAGAAAGAGATAGTTTCCCACATATCATCCCCAGTATCATAGAGGAACTTTGCAATTTCCAAAGATTCATCCACAATGCAGAGACCAATCAAATTGTACTGATCAAGCAGAGTTCTGGCAGTACGAATATCACTAATGTCTACCTGATATTCCTTCTTCATATAGTCAACCTCATTCTGAGAGACCATAATCGTAGTAATAGCAGTAGAGTCATTAGATCTAGCCATCAGCTTATTGAACTTGCTCTTGTTAGCACGTCTTTCAAGAACCTTCCACATCATGTTGGAAGAACCCTTACGAGACATAGACAGAGCATCAACTTTAGCTTTATCAATAGCAAACAGGAAATCCTTAAAGAAAGAAATCTCCTTAGTGCTAGCCTTAATGAATTTCTGAATCCAGTTCGCATCCTTAGTCTTAGCAACTAGATGCGTGATAATGTCTTCAGAACCGATAGGATACAGCTTAGCCTTAACACCGATAACCATGCTATCAACAGGGATATATCTATCACCACTCTTGATCTTAAAATTGATTACCATCAGTGTAGGCTGAAGTTCGTTAGCCTTCTTATACTCGGTAGGAAGAACTTGATTCTTAAAGAAATCAACTTTATCCTTATTAATCTGAGAATCAATCTTGTCAAGATCATAATTGAATTTAATTCTTTCACGATCTTTAACAACAGCGGGCTCTACAGGACTACTACTTCCCATATTGAAAACATTTACAGAAGAACTATTATCTTCTCTATAAGGCTTCACTTCAACAACATACTTTCCAGAAGGATCAATGTTGCAAGTAAAACTCTCAGAAATAGGACGAGTAGAAATGTTAGACTCAAGCACAAAATTCATGCGCTTGAGATCCTGCTTAACAGCTTCTACAATACCCATATCAACTTTAGCGCCAACTTTGAAAGCAGATTCAGTCATTCCATCAATAAGATTGGAGACAGTAATGACATCATCAATATCAAAGCTCTTAGCAGACTTGTTGATATTGGTATGGAAAGTCTTAATGTATTCAAATGCATCATCAGCATCGGCTACTTGAAATGCGGAAAAGAGCATCTGGAGCATAGCAACCAGATTCTTCTCAATAGCCTTGCTTACCATGGCCTGATTACCAATAGCAATATTCCGGCTAGACATTACAGGGAAAACACAAATAAGATCATTGCTCTTATTTGCAATAGAGCGAATATAAGTGCTCTTTTTACCAGTGTGTTTTGCAATGAGCTTTTCAAGCCCATCATCATCAGAGACAATATCACGAATACCAGTGAAGATATCGATTGCATCTTTCAACACGGTTTCGTGAATTTGATCAAATTTCTTCATTGTCTTAACCTCCTTAGAGATCGAGTTTTCTTAATCATATGTTCAGAAATGCCTTACCTGACAAAAAATAAAGACAGGGTTGGATAATCCTGTTTTTATTAAAATTTAGTCTTTAATACGACCTTCATCGTAAGTTGCAATAGGAATTTTATAGACTTCATTTTCAGCTGCTTCAAGAGCAGTAGTGAGAATATTAATCGCTTGTTTAATCTGATACTTATTTCTCAAATCTACATTTAGATTTACGACTCTGGCTTGCATTTGATCACGCAGTTCCATTTCTTCAAGCTCTTTTCGTCTCATACGAGCTGCGTGTAATCTCCTTTCTTCGCCAACGTCTACAGGACTAAATCTAGGATGTCTATAAGGATCGCGATATTCGCGCTTAATATCTTCTTCAGTTTCATAATTATCAGAAAACCGGTAAGGCATAATACAAAACTCCTTTACGACTTTAATTATAAGTCTCAATTTGACCTCTCAGTGAGAGGTATTAACTATAATGTGCAGTCTTATTAGTTTTGATTATCCTTTAGTGAAATTTCAAAAATTATTCATAGAATTATCCAACCCTTTGATCTTTCACTTTAATAGTATCTAATTATACTCTTATTTACCCTAAAGACGATCATATTTGCTCCTGTCAACATTAGAGTAAGTTAATTGGAACCTTTTAAGAGAGGTGATAAACACATGGCAAATAGCAATGATATTATTTATTCTCCTACTCTAAGTAATAATCCTACATTGGCTAGAACTTTCACTAAAAGTGATGGTACACTGGCTGATACTGAGATTGCTAAAATTATGGCTTCTCGTGGACTATTTGATAGTACAGCAAGCTATAATGAAGAAGCCTGGAGATCTAGATTTGCTAGAATTCCTTATTTGGATCCATATAATACTATTGGAGTTACCCATGAGTATTTATTCTTTACCAAACCAGATCTTCATCTTTTAAACCAGAGCACTGGAAAAGTTGCAGAATCTCTTTCTAGTTACACATTCTTTACAGATACCTATGATAGGTATCCTCATATCTTTGAGCAGCTTCAGAGTTCTGCTAAATCAAAATATCCATGTCCATTCATGAATATTTTATCCAATACAGTGCGTTCTCAGCTTGATATTCCCAGTCTTGAGTCTGAGAATGATATAGAAACTGGTGCCAACGTTTATGGCACCAAAATTACTTATAGAGGAAGCTCTTATACATCAGATCAAGACTTGAGTTTTTCTCTTGAATTTGAGGATAATAAATTCCTTGAAGTATTTATGCTCTTCAAGACTTATGATGAGTATTGTAGATTGAAAAATATGGGAATGATTGAACTCGATCCTAAGCGTGCTGATGATGCCCATTGGGTTAATTATACGATTGATAAAGTTCTTCATGACCAGTTTTCTGTATATAAATTTGTAACTGCTGATGATGGTATGAGCCTCATTTATTGGGGAAAGTATACTGGAGTATTTCCTACTGGAGCTCCTAGAGATGCTTTCTCTAGTATGGATGGAGGCCCTCAGCGATTAACAGTTCCGTTTAAAGCACAATTTTTCAGAGATATGGATGCAGTCACATTATCTGAATTTAACAAGATTGGAATTAATTCCTCTAGTAAATACAGAACTAGTGATCTTCCTCTCTTTGATGCTAAAAGAAATATTATTAATGGCACATGGGCTCGTATGCCATATATCTATGTCGTTCCTAATGCTGATAGAAAGGGCATGAAGAACAAGATGATGAAATACCAGCTCAGATGGAAATCTTAAACAAGAAAGGAGTGTATTAAATGGCTGTCGATGATAAGACTCTATCTTCAGATATTTATGGAATTCATGATTATATCAATGAATTGAAAAAAGGATATGTATCTGAAGCTAATGAAGATACACTTATGCTTGGTATTTTTGGATACTTTGGAGAAGTAATGTCTAATACAATGCAGAATACCATTATTATGGCTTCTGAGTTCTCCAATGAATCTATTGCTACTAAAGCTAAATTCGAAAAGAATGTCATTGCTCATGCATTGGGTCTTGGCATTAGTGATATCAATGCAGTTCCTGCTCAGATGGATGTCCTTCTCTGCTTCTTAGAGGATGATATTGTAAACTGGGCTAATGCTAAAACTGCAAATGGTGATGAGTTGCCTTGGACCTTTGTATTCGATAAGAATAACAAGATCTACTTTGGTGACAAAGACTATGAATTCCATCCTGATTATAATATCGTAATCAAGAAGGTTGAAGTTACAACTCAGGGTCCTGAAAAGCGTTTTGCATACACTGCTCAGTACGATCCTGAAGAATTTGGATTGGGTAATCCTGTAAGCAATATTACCAATCCTTATCTGACTCCTCCTGTAAAGATGACCGTGAATAATAATACTTTTATTATGACTCGGTGTACTATCAGACAGGTAGAGAAAGCTACTCAGTATACTCGTGTACTCTCTGATAATGATGTAGCAGCTAAGACTATTACCTTCACTTTTGAAGGACAGCTTGCTGCTTTCACTCTCATTGTTGAAGAGGGCGATGAGAAATATACAATGGTGCCGGTTTATGATGGCCTTAATGTAGATACAGGCGGCCAGTTATATTTCTGGTATACTTATCTTGATTCTAATACAATCAGAATCAAGTTCGATAGAAATTCTCGTATCCCTGGAGTTAATGCTAAGATTGGCATTAATATCCAGACTACCCAGGGTTCTAAAGGTAACTTTACTTGGGTAGCAAATCCTGATAACTCTGATGATGGTAACCCTTATCCTACCTTCATCTTTGAATCTACTGATCCTAAATGTAATTACTCCAATATCAGCTGCCAGGTTATGCCTGTTGGTACTGGAGCATCTTATGGATCTGATAAGAAAACAATTGAAGAACTGAAGCAGATTATTCCTAAAGAAGCTCTTAGACGTGATTCTATCACTAATACTAAGGACTTGAATAACTACTTCAATGCAATCAATAATGATTACAGCAAGCTGTATTTCTATAAGAAGAGAGATAACTGTCTGGAAAGACTCTATTACTCTTTTATGATTGCTAAGAATGATATCAATATCATTCCAACTAATACAGTCAATCTGAAGCTTTCTCCTAGTGATCTTATGGAAGAGGAAGGTTCTGGTAAGCTTATTCTTAAGCAGGGACAGATTATTCTTCTTGGTCCTGGAGATGAAGAAGCTAGACTTCTTAAACCTGGAGAAAAGAATCCTTTTGAAGATGAAGACAATTACGATGGCACATTTGCCTATTATCTTCCTTATGACTTCATTGTAAATAGAACTCCACTTTACGGCATGTATTTCCTTACTACTATGCATGCTACAAAGCTTTTGGACTTCCAGTTCATTAATGATAAATGCCTCTATCAGTATATTGCCACCAAGTTCAAGTGGGATAGAAACTGTTTGGAGGATCACAATACTTATACTCTTAGTATCGATTTGCTTCAGAATATCAGTAATCAGGATGAAGATGCTGATTGTCCTATCTATACTGATAAAGATACTGGAGCAGTTGTATGTAATGTCGATGTCTATATGGTCATCTATGATGGAGATGGAAATCCGCATAGATGGTCTAAGGCTGAAATGACTAATATTGCTCTTAATGGAGCTGATGATGGTAATACCACTATTAGCTATGCATTTAAATTTACTACAAATGATTACATTGATAATGAGAACCGTATTAGAATTGATACTGGGTTGAAAGACATCGGTACTGATACTGATAGCTATGCTCACCTCAAGGCTAATATGAGCGCTAGATTGTTTGTAGTTTCTAATCAGGCAGGTAAAGACGGAGCATCCCTTGGTCTTGGTTCTCCTGATTTGAGCACTATTATTCCTGAAGTAGCTGGAAAGAGTCTTTCTAATGCCTATGATGTAATGGGCGGATTGGACTTCTTCTATGACTATAGCGGAATTGTTTCTTCTACAATTACTGTAACCCAGGATGAAGTTGAAGGTGAAACTACCGATGATGGTGATTCTACTGAAGATGAGCCTGTAAAGGAAGTTACTTTTGATAATCTTGGAGTTGTTCTTGGATATATGTCTAATGGTGAGATTAGACTGTTCGATACAGATAGGAATAGAATTGGTGGTGCCATTGATATTCCTATGGATGAAATGATTGTAGACTTTGAAGAGAATAAAGAGGACAAAACTCTGAAGCTCTTCTTCGATAAAGAAAAGACTCGGTATATTACAGTAAAGATTGATGAGCTTACTTATGAGGAGCCCAAACCTACTCCTACTGAAACTCATTATCACATTACTGGTATTCCTGTAGTCAAGTATGATTACTTTGATTCTGAGTCTACTGCTGAGCAGTTCTTTAGTGAGCTTGTAACTCGTAAAGCATATATTGAAGATGCTAAGCAGGTACTTGAAGATGCTTTTGAAATGGACTTTAAGTTCTTCAATACTTATGGTCCTGCTAAGTTCTTCACCTGGGATAATGCTCTTGAGCTTCTTGATAGGACTAATATCAGCCTCTTCTTCAAGCTTAAGCTTAAACCCAACTTCGACTCAAATATTGTCGAGGATATCAAAAAGGATATCAAGGACTATGTTGAAGATATCAATCAGATTCAGTCCTTCCACATTCCTAATCTGATTACTTATATCACCAATAAATATAAAGACTCTATTGTCTTCTTTGAGTTTGTATCTATTAACGGTAAGGATGCCAGTTATCAGCACATTTATGCTATGGATGTTCCTGATGGTATTATGGTTCCTGAATTCGTTAATATCAATACATTGCCGGATGGTACTCCGGACATCACAATTGAGTTGGTTTAAACATACCAATAAATGTCTATTAAGGAGGAATTTAAGATGGCTATGCCTTTTAAGCCGGTTTCCAATAAACTGGTTATCGAAAGTGCTATCGACTCTTTTAATAAAAGCATGGAAGCTCAGCAGGAAGCTGCTAGACAGCAGAAGGCTGAGGAGGCTAGAGCTTTTAAGGAGAATGAATGCATTGTCCAGCGTATCAATAATCGCAATGCCAATCGCACTAAGTTCAACTCTTTCATGGAGTCTGTAACTGCTGCTCTGCTTGGTGAATCTATCTATTATGTCTTTTCTAAGGCAATTGATCCGGTTCTGAAGGAGCAGGCAAATGTAACTGGCATTATGCGTGCTATGGTTGGTGACTTCATTAAGGAAGATGCCAACAGCATTCTGTCTAGCATGAGAACCAAGAATGTCACTCTGTCTGAGATGTATAATCTGATCACTTCCACCCGCTCCAAAATCAAGAAGATGGTTGAGGATGCTGGTATTGATGATCCGTCTGCTTATCGTATTGATACTGGTACTCGTGATGAGTTCTTTGATCAGCTTGATAAGATGGATACTTCCGAGATCGCTGATGCTATCCGTGAGCGTGTTACTGATAGCATGAATGACTTCATCGAGAAGAATAAGCAGGATCACGATGCTATCATGAATTGTCTTCAGGTTACCAAGGACAAGATTGATAGTGTTCCCGATGCCACTGAAGAGGTTAAGGAATCTTATCAGGTTCTTTCTCGTAGAAAGATTGCTAAGATTCGTAATCGTAAGAAGGGTGTCTTTGAAAGCATGGTAGAAGCCATGTGTGAGAGCTGCATGAAGAATCAGGAACTCTCTGAGGAGTTTACTGAGAATGGCAAGCTCAATGTACCCAAGATCGTTGATCGTATGCAGGTTATGTATACCTTCATCGAGACTGTCAATACCATGAATCTGTATAAGGTTGATGAAGCCTATATGCAGAATCTGATTGAGAGCCTGCGTGTCTAAAAAAAAAATAAGAGAGGGAGAATTATCTCCCTCTCTATTTCTTTAGATTCCAGATGAAACTTTGCCTTTCTTGATAAGGCCTTTAAGTCTTTCTCTAGAATCATTATTTATTTTATCCATTACCTCCTGAATCCTCTTGATATCTATACCACTTTCAACTACATCGTCTCCATAATCTACAAGATTTAAAAGGTTGAATGCACAGAATATTACATTATTGTGATATGGGACACGCTTTCCTTTCAGAATGCATTCAACTCCAGAAAAAGCCAAATCTAACCCATACTTATTAAAAAGATTGAGCAAATCATCAATATATACAAATTCTGTAGCATGAGGAGGAAAGCTTTCGATGGTATAAGTCTTAATGAATTCATCAAGAGTATAACCATAATAGTATTTTAATGGGAAATCAAACCAGTTAACTGTTTCTTTTACTTTAAAGTATTTAGCAGATTTTACATCAATACTAGATTTAACTACTTTCTCCTCCAGCCCTGAATTCACATCATAAATCGTACAATAGAAATCAAAGGATACAGAAACATTTGTTTGTGTATCTCCATAGCACTCATAATTCTCTCTATCAGGAGAATAGTAATGATTAAGAGAGTATCTTCTTTTGATATATTCTATCCATGATTCTTTGCCATACCACTCTATATGATTATGGGATACTTCATCAATGAAATATTCAGCCATAGCTTCATCTGATGGAACTGAATATTTTTTAGTCTTAGATATTTTAACAATTGGCATTATACTATCCGTATAGACACATTGGAATCCTTCATAATTCTCTTCAGATCCTTCTGTATCAAGGCCATATTCATAATACTTTGATCCATATACATATTGCTTGCATTTATATGTATTATCGCTATGCTTTGTAAAAAATGCTACAAATGTATTTTCTTTATGATTTCTTGTATTACGATTACGATTATTGATGAAATCATACCAGTCTTCTATGTCTTTAAATATATCTTCTGCCATTTTAGAATTTGCCCAGTATGCAATAATATCATAATAAAAACTGCAATAGTTATTACCGTTCTTTTTATCAGATTTCTTTGAAAGCAATGAGCAGTAAGCTGTATACTCTTCATTGATCTCTTTGAATACAACCTCTGCGTTAGGATCATTGCTCACATCAGGATGGTATTTCTTTGCAAGGGATTTGTATTCTCTTTTAAGCTCTTCAATCGAAAGCCCCGGTTTAAAATATTTCATATATTCTCTCCCTTTGTAAGTTAATAGTAGTGTAGAGAGTTTATCTCTACACTACTATATTATATAACTAAAATTCCTTACTTATGCTCGTTAGCCTGTTCGACGGTGATATAAGGAAGTCCCATGATTTCCTTAACCTGTCTATCAAGCTCAATCAAGCACTTATTAATTGCACCAGAAGTAAATACTGACGTAACCATTCGAGCATTAAAACTTCTAGCAGCAAAGAGTGCATTGATCTTTTCTTCAGGATGATTCTTGGTGAAAGGAGCAAGTGCCTGAGGGAAGATATCCTTAATCGTACCCTT
>ERZ1035037.4-NODE-4-length-108653-cov-315.961823_pt1 | contig 108653 bp, 159 predicted proteins | sample MGYA00520618_ERZ1035037 | MGnify/ENA primary metagenome ERZ1035037 (study PRJEB33766, sample SAMN09781741) | gut metagenome | biome: gut microbiome | host: Homo sapiens | place: Madagascar | study: EMG produced TPA metagenomics assembly of the PRJNA485056 data...
CCTAGAATCCAAGAAATTGTGTATAGAACGCAAAAAGCGATTGAAATCCTGACGGGCGGGAGGGAGAAACCGTATGGCGAAGCATAACCAAAAATGGCTCGATGCCAGATGGAAGCAGAAAGAACGGCAGAAAGTTGCTGAAAAGAAACGTCGCGGTTGGGAGGAAAAAGAACGGGAACGATGTTGGGAAGAATCGCTTGCCGATCTGAAGAAGATCACGGACTGGTTGGAGAGTTTGAACGGAGACTTCAGTTTCCTCAAAGAAATCGGCCCCGGAGTAGATTTCTCTAAGATTCTGGAAGGAACACCGTGCAGATTTGTTTCTCAGATGTGGAATGGCGATGGGACATATGATGTCACGTTCGAGGTAGACGTACTGAGAAATGACAGTAAACACGAAAATATTGGCGTGCTGACGGCAACTGCGCACGGCGTGTCGTATATCGCGGGGAGGTTGGAAGTTCATGTACGATGATGAGAAATTTGAAGACTTCTACGCAAATGCAGAACGCCGCATCCGAGAACTTAACAAGAAACGCGACGATGCAATGAACGAAACACCACAGAAGATTTACGTGAAAATCGGCGAACTGATTGGGACACTCACTTTAGATGGCGAAGAGTATCCGGTGAAGGGACTATCGGATAAAACCGCGCAGATTCTTCACAGAATGGTTTGCCCAAACTGCGGTGCGCCGCACTCACCATGGGAATCTAAATGCGAATACTGTGGTGGGTACTTTGTTCTGGAAGCTCCCGTGTCGGAGACTCAACTAAAAGTTGAACCTTACGCGGTTAAGCAATGGGACGGTGAAAAATTTGTTAGCAAAGTTGTGAACCCAATGGAAAGAGTTAAAACAAAAAAGCTCCCAACAAAAAACATCATTGGATAGGAAGGCGGAAACACAATGAAAAACACAGTAGCCCCTTCGGTAAACCAACTTGTCGATTGCAAGTTTGAGTGTAGCACCCCCATTACTGCATCCAGAATGGATGCAGGGGAAGCGGGGACACAACATCATGTCGTGGAGTTCATACACATCGATTATGCCTTGGATAACAACACAGAACCTGTCAATCCGGGGGAGATAGGAACGCTTGACGATGAAAAAGTAAAGGCCATTTTGGCCGCGTTTGAAACAGCCTAAAACAAACTTTTGCAACTTCTCTTGCATTTTTGCTGATTATATGGTATAATCAAGCAAAATAGATAGAGACGTTTACGCGCTGTTTCGGTGCTTTCTCCTACTGGAGAGGTGCCGGAACAGCGCTTTTTGCGTTTTTTGGAGGTAAAATGAGCGAAAACGTCAGCGAACTGGAACAGCAAGAATATTATGCGCAGCTTGCAAAAAAGACTTCAGAAAGCCTTGCGTATTTCTATTGCTGCGTCAAGTATGATGTTCCTTTCGCGCGTGACTGCGTGCCGCGCGATGAAGGGCGCGACAAGTGGCTTTCGTACCTCGATAACCTCCATATCAAGAAACTGGACGCCAGCAAGAGCGGCGAGCGTTACGGCTTCCTCGATGGCTTGACCGACATCACGAAGATATTTGGCGAGGGCCTGAAAGACGGAGAGTTCACGAAGGCTGTTTACGCTGAAAAGAATGCGCAGTCGGCCAAAGCTGGCACGGTGAGGCAGCGGAAGGATTGGGGAACCGAATATACGAATGAAGACTATGCGGAATTTGACCGCATCTATGAAGCTCTCGTATCAGACTTCGGTGGGGAAGATGCCGTCAGTGCAAAACAGCAGCTTATTCTTCGGAACGTTGCACGCTGGATGAAACAGATGAACGACATGACAGCCGCTGGAAAGTTTGACGCTGCAAAGAAACTGTCAGGCATGATTCAGGAAAATCTCGCAAGCGAAAACCTTCGTAAGAAGGATGTTCGGCCTGCCGACATTGTTCGTCTGGATGAAATTACAGACAGACTTGAAAAAGCTGGCCTGATGAAAAACGGAAAGCAATGCAGTCCTGACGAAATGTTTGAGTATTTCTTTGGCAGAAAACCTAGATATCCCTACACAGCAGACGCAGTAGACCAAATGATTCTCATTAACGAAAACAGAATGCGGCAAAACGACGGAATGCCGGAACTGTCTATACTTCCTGATGAAATGAGAATCCACGACGAACTTGGAGAGTTCGCGGTAGAACCAAATGAACAGGAAAAAGAAGCATATGACAAACTGGGACTTATAAGGATGCCCCCAGTGAAAGGTGACAAGAAATAGGACGGTGATGTTGGGTGGCTAGAAGATATGGCAAGATTTGGTCACCCGGTTAGGCATTGGATGGATTCAAAAACGAGAGGTTGAGCAACGCGATTATACATCGTTTGAGTCCGAATGGTGGGCATTCCTAATCTGGGTAATCCGCTGGTATCCAGACAAGGGATGCGACCTATTTCGTGACGAATATGCAGATTACGCGAATGAGGAAATCATGCAACGTATGATGATGCGGGCATACGCGAGAAACGCAGATGTGGCATTCACAGGAACGCGCGGAATTACAAAGACAAGCACAAAATTCAAGTATGCAATGCTGAATGGCTTGGTTTGGCCGGGAACGCAAAGCGCATATTATGGGCCTTCATACAAACAGATGGCACTTATTGGAAGCAAGCAGTTCAAGCAGATCGCGCACGACTATCCTGCACTAGCAAAAGGATGGCGTGTGACAGCAGAAAGTAAGGACGACTTCAAAATTGAGACAGACTTGGGAAGTGCGTTTTACATCTCTGCATTTCGTGGAGATAATATTCACGACGTAACGGCAGAAGAATTTGCGCAGGAAGAAAATCCACCATTTGATTTTACAGAGTATTCAACGATTGTTCTGCCGGCAGTCCGTTTGCGGCACAATGTAGATGGAAAACCAGACCAGAACTTCGTTTCATATAAAAACCACTCTATCACAAGTGCTGGACGGAAACAACATCCGTCGTTCCAGGTTCGATGCGATACCCTTAAAGAAATGTATCGCGGAGAAAGCGCGTTCTCTTATGACATGAGCTGGGAATGCGTCGTTTTGCAGCAGATGCGTCCGTACTCCTGGGCGCAGAAACTGAGATCGAAACTGACCCCAGAACGCTGGATGCGTGAGATGGAGAGTCGATATACCGGCGCGGACGAATATCCCATTATCTCGGACGAAAGCCTTTCTGAAAGCTGCTGCTTGCAGTCCATGGAACGTCAGCATTGCTGCAAATACCCCGGAAACAAAACAGACCCAAAAGACGTGATATACATCGTCTGCTACGACGTTTCCTATGAAGACGCAAAAAAGAACGCAAAATGCGCTGTTGGCGTTTGGAAGCTTACGAAGCAAGATGATTTCCTGAAACGGGACAGATACCTGAAGCAGCTGGTGTGGCTGGACGATTGGCCCCCACCGGATAACGCTATGAAACAGGCGCGAAAACTGAAAGACGTCTGGTATCGGTTTTGCTTTGATGGCGGCAACACCACCTATATTGCAATCGACGGATGGCAGTACGGCAAGGCGGTCATTGAAGACCTTATGAAAGACCTCGGTGATGGCTTGCCGCCGCTGTGTATCTTAGACCATACCGAATATGTGGCTTTGGAACAGGATGGAGCGCTGCCGGTCATTTATCCCATCAAGGCGGGCGGAAGCGGCGTGACGGACCCAGATGTTGAAATGATCCGGTACGCGCAGACGCAGTTCGATAACCACAACGTACAGCTTCTTACGATGAACACTCGTGAGGGCGTGGAGTCGTACAAGCGGCTTCATAAGATCAAGGACGATGATCTGGATTATCAGATTGCACGTCCATACCAAAAGACCAGAGAACTGTCTGGACAGATTCAAAACCTGAAGGCTGTTCCGTCGGGCGCTGGATTCAGCGAGAAACGCATTTCCCGCGCAATACAAAGAGACAGCTGGTCTGCTATAAAGTACGGATTGCGCCTTGCTCAAAAGCTGGAAAAAGAACTCGTCTTGAGCGAAGTCCGTAAAAAGAGCGACTGGGACGAGCTTCTTTCCAAGTATAAGGCAAAGGGGAACGTAAAAAACGTTACCGGAGGAAGCACAGGCGCAAGGCTTGTGACGCAAAGACGCGGAGGAAGGATTTTTTAATGGCGGAAAATCAGGAAAAAATATATCGGCTTTATGCGCTGACCATAACGCAGGAATCTGTGGAAATCGCCATGATGGAACGGTTCAGCCGGATTGCACCGGGCTATATCCTGATTTATACGGCAGACAAGCAGCCGAAAGGCAGCATTGAGATAAACGGCGAGGACGTAAAGCGGCTGACGAAAGCCGACAGCGATTGGATTATGATCTGCGCTGCAACGCTGCTTCGGGAGCGTATGGAGCAAAACCAGACGCAATCAATGGAAAATCTGAGCCGAATGGTTGACCAACTTTCGGCAGCCCTCGCGGCGGAGCGCGAGAAGATCAAGACCGGCGGGGAGGAAATAACAGATGGCGATAGAGACGAGCGAACTCAATAAGCTACAGTATTCTTCTTTTCCGAAGATTTTTGAACGGTTCCGTAAGATGGCGGCTGAAAATCAGGGTATCCCGATGTCTAGTATTACCTCCGCGTTTGCCGGAATCAATTCTGGCCGCTATGGTCTTGCGAACCCGTACATTCAGAACCGGCGTGTAAAGCAGATTTCATCGCTGCCGGCTGATTTTACAAAAGATCAGGTCGCAGAAATGCTCACAAAGCCGTATGACAGCGAACAGCCACTTCGGCAAGTGGCGCATATTCTGGAGTATACGGCGTATCCGCTTTTCCACATTCGCAAAGTCTACCAAGAAATGCTGACGTATCACAACTATGTGATGCCGAAGCTGACGGACTCGGCCGACACCAAAAAGGACGAGTTCATGCGCGAATGGAAGCTGCTCGAAAAGCTGCGCGAGGAATTCAAACCGAAGGAAACTGCGCATCAGATCGTAGGCCAAGTTGGCATAGAAGGGAAGGTCTTCTATTATCCTCGCTACAGCGTAGACAAGAGCCATAACAAGGTGAACTACGCATTCATGCAGCAGCTTCCCAGTGACTGGACGAAAATCACCGGATACAACAATGTTTCCAAGTACACCGTGGCATTTAACATGATGTACTTCCTCCAGCCGGGCTGCGTACCGGAGCAATACGGTGATCTGTTTACGCCGTACCTTTACGATTTCAGTAGCGTCGTGCAAAAGCCCAAGGGAACTGGCACTTCGCTGATCTTCGCGCAAAAAACGCGCGTTGATATGCAGCAATTCCAGAGCATCCAAGCGCGCGGCGATATGGCCGGAACCCCAGATGTCTATTATCAGAATGGGCGCTGGTACTATTGGGTTTACCTACCAGCAGATGCAGTATTTACGTTTGAAGCTGACGATGTAAGTCGGACTGCAATTTCTCCGTTTGCAGCACTGTTCCTCAACATGATTCAACTTGCTCAGATGGAGCAAATTCAGTTGGAGTTGATTCAGAACCCGTTGGTCAGCCTTCTACATGGTGAAATCCCATACAGAGATGACAAAGAAGCGACCGCAGAAGACAAGTACAAACTTAGTAATGCCGGTCGGCTTCTGTTTGAAGCGATTTGGTATGATATGCTGCAGACGAACAATACAAGCGGAATCGGCCTGTATGCGGCTCCGTTTGTAAATATGAAACTGGAAAGCCTGTCGGAAGCTCCGTCGGCCATGGACATCGTTAAGCAAGGATACAGCGACACCATGAGCCAGGCCGGCATGGGCGCAATCATTCCACTTGGAGATGACCCGAAGGCTGGAACCGCGCAGATCTCTCTTCAGATTGAAAGCAAATTTATGCAGACAGTCTACCGCGACTATGAGCGGATGATGAATGCTATCATCAAAAAACTCGGTCCTCGGTATGATTGGAAATTCGTCATGTTCGGGGATATCTCCGAAGACGAAAAGATGCTCGAACGGTGCATGAACGGCATGGAACACGGCATTCTGCCGGACACCATCATATATAATGCACTGCTTGACCGATCCGTTCTGGACGATATGTGCCTGTCTGATGTTGTCTATAACAGCGGGATTCTCGACAAGCGTATCCCACTTGTGACTTCGTATAACATGGCTCAAGATAAATCCAACCTGCCGCCGCAGTCACCCGGTCGTCCAAAAGGTGACGGATACGCCACAACAGACGGAAGCGAAACCATGATTGACCAGTATGGAGGTACAAATGACTGAATTTGTAAAGGAAGAAGACCTCCACATTATCAACAGGGCGCTTAATAATGGCAGTGATGTGAAGATTCAGCTCACGAAAGATGGATACCGTATCACGGAAGATACAATGAAAGTCCTGAAACGAGTGGCAATTAGTCAGGAAAAAATGGAAAAATAAAAAATTGTACCTGCGCCGAAAGAGCGGCGCAGAAGAGCCGAAGAGGGCTACCGACACAGTGAAACGTGCCGGTAGCCCTCTTTTATTTTGCAAGGAAGGAGACAACGAAATGGCTCGACTGAAAGAACGGTTTGACTTCGAGAACGGTGCGTTTGCCGCTGTGCGAGATGCTGCGAAGGAAGTAACCGGCGCGTATCAAGATGCTGCGCGTGGACTGGATACGCTGAAAGAATGGGTTCTGATTGAATTTGGAATGCCGAATACGGCCAATGCCATCCACAAACTGGCTCATCTTCAGCCTCAACGATTCGATGTAGTCGGAGATCTGCTGCATCAGCGGCATATCCTGCAAATCTATCCAGCAACTGCGGAGTACGAAGGACGGCCTGACAATCTGGATGGTGTGTTTGAGTCCATCATTGACATGCTCCAGAAAGTCGAAGATGCGCTTCGCAAATGTGTCGAGATCTGCGATAAAAACGGTCTTTATCCGCTTGGACGCGGATTTGAAAACCTTCAAATGGAAAACAGCGCAAGCTACGAGAAGTTCATGTATGCGTGGCAGATGTACTCCGAACACGAGATGAGCGCGACCAGTTTTGACGGCTGGATTGAAGAACTCTTCGAGGAAGAGGGTGACTGACAATGCCGCTGACGAAAATCAAAAGACCAGTTGCAACCGGTCAACTCAAGGTGCTTCAAAAGCTGAATCCGTATGAGTTTGGCGTTGAACTGTGGTTGATGCGTGAAGGGGTCAACCAGAACCGGTGGAATTATCAGAACCTGGAGAAATACTACAAGACGTTCGTGGGACGGCCAATCCTGATTGCCTACGTCATGGGGAAAATCGGCGACGGTCACAACAGCCAGCGCAAAACTGATCCCAGAACAGGTGAACAGTATAACTCCTATACGGATGGGACGGCGGAACGCATTGTTGGAACGCTGTCAGATGATGAACGTGATTTCTCCCTCCAAAAGAGGGATGGTCAGACTTGGATTGTGGCGCGTGGAAAACTCTTCGCTTTCTATGCAAAGGAAACCGTAGATGAAATCGTGCGAACAGGGCGCATGGATGTATCTGTGGAAACCTTGATAGACGAAAACCACATGGACGGAGATGTCGAAGTTGAGGATGTCTGGTCTGGGGTTGGCGTCACAATCTTAGGAGCGGGCGTTGCTCCGGCTATTCCGGGGGCCAACATCGCTCGACTTGCCGCATTGGATGAAGAATTTAAAACATTGAAACTCAAAGCGGCATCTTTGCAGAAGGCCCCGGATAAGAACAATGCCCCGGATAACGGGAGTCTATCACACAAAGGAGTGAAAGATTTGAAAACTTATAACAAAAGACAGCTTGCTGAACTGGCGGCGCGTTTTACGGATTATAAGGTTCTGGCGGCGGGCGAGAAGGACGGAAAAGTCTATGTTTGCCTGATGGCGAAGAATGGCGCGTACAAATACTACGTCATTGAGAACTCCGCAGAAACCATTGTACCTGAACGTTTCCAGAGCATGTCTGTCAATGCGTCCATGCAGGTGGGTGAAGACTGCATCACCATGGAGGCACAGGACTTCGTGGATATGGTCGTCGTAGAAAACACAGACCGTCTGAATGCAGCCGAAAGCAAGGTTAATTCTCTGAACAAGGAACTTGAAACTGCAAATGCGCAGCTCAATGCCATGCGTGAGTTTGAAAACAAGCGTCGGCTGAATGCTGCCAAAGACAAGGCAAAGGCAACTCTCGCAAAGTTCAATGCGAACCGTGAGCAGAAGGTTGCTGAAAGTTCCATCGACAACATTCTGACCGATATCGAAGCTGGCCTCTACACGAACAGCTGCGACAAGGACAAGAACTGGACTGGTGAGGCAGAGGTTGCAAAGGCCGTTTACGCGGTTTGCGGTGCAGCTGTCGAGAAGATGGATGCGGAAGCCGCTCAGAGAAACAGAACAGTTTACGCATGGGACAAGTTCAAGAACAACAGCGGCGAAGACGATGGATCTGTCAATGGTCTGCTTGCCAAATGGGGCGTCGAAGCTGCATCGAAGTAAGAGAGGAGTGAACAGAAATGTTTAATGCAAAAACTGCATTTGAGGCCCGCGTGACGAACAACTCCCGCAATGACCTCATCAATGTTACCGGCAGATATCAGGCGTCCAGTGCTGACGCGGACTGTGATGCCGGCCGTCTGGTCATCAGAAACGGCCAGCTTCCATGCGCCGGTTTTACCGGAGTGAAGAATGAAAATGCGTGGTACATGAACGACGCTACTTCCACCACTACAGCTGGTGATGTGGTATATGCCGCGAATACCTACGAAATCCAGCTTCTTCAGGGTAAGCATGGCAATATGTATGCCGTTGGCACGGAAACACTCGGCCTTGGCATTCCCGCCGGCCGCGATGGTACGTTTACCAAGATCGTCTTCGACGGCGACCATGCGTACCGCTTCGGCATTGGCAACGTCAATGCCGCACTGAGCACCAATCAATTCTTCACGATTGATGCAGGCCAGTTGAAGCCCGCAGCTTCCGCCCCGACCGGCAATGGTGCGCTGTACTTCAAACTGCTTGGAACTGGCAACTTCACCGAAGGAACCACTTCCAGCTTCGAGTACGTTGACGTGCAGGCCTTCACGGTCTACGCATAAGGAAGGAGTGAATAACAATGCCGAGAATCAATCTTAACAGCGTTTCTGCTGATGTTTTCCGCGTGAATGCTTCCACTGGAGAAGCCCAGCGTGCGGATATCGTCTCCAAGGGCCGTGTCCTCTTCTATGAGCACGCTCTTACAGGCAAGGAAGCGATGATGGCCGTCAACGGCCTTCAGTCCACTGGCATCTCCCATATGCTGTCCGCGAACGGCTACAAAGATCTGAATGAGAAATTCCAGCGCGAACAGCTTCTGTATGCGGCAAAGATTTGCTGCGCACAGACCGGCGAAACTGCTCCTGTAGACTTTGAGTCCTTCAAGAGAAACGGTCAGCGTTTCTATGGCAACCCTGCTTTCTACCGTGTCCTTCAGGGCATTTGGCAGGAAGTTGTTTATCCGATTCTTCCCAATGTGTTCTCCGAAGCCGTCGATTTCTTTGCAGAAACCGTTCAGGTCGGCTTTGGCGAGACCCATACAATCTCCATCGGATCTAACGACATTCCCATCTTCCAGGATTCTTCTTGGGGTGCATCCAGAAGCGTTCCTCGCAACCGCTTCTACAGCAAGGATTACACGCTGAACCCGCAGCCGAAGACCGCCCAGATCACTGCAAAGTGGCATCAGCTTGTCGGTAACAACACCGACTTCGGCGCGTTCTTTGCGAACCTTGTTGCTGGCATGTATGCGAAGGTTATGGGCATGTGGAATCAGTCTATGACTCTGGCTGCGGCCGACACTACGCTCATCCCCACGAACCTGAACCAGACGTTCACCAACCAGAACTGGATTTCTCTGGCGAACAAGCTGTCTACCATCAACAACGTCGGTCTGCGCACCATCATCGCTACCGGTTCTCCGGTTGCTCTGAGCAAGGTCCTGCCGACGCAGGCTACCGGCTCCACCAACGTCAACATGGACGCCGCTCTTGCGATGCTCCTTGGCACTCAGTACAACAGCACCGGTATGCTGGGTGAGTTCCTTGGCGTTCGCCTGATGCCGCTCCGTGACGCTGCTAGCCCGCTGAAGCTGAACACCGAACCGACTACCATTCTGTCTGCAAACGACATTTGGATGCTGTCTGCTGCCGGCCGTAAGCCTCTGACCATTGCTTACAACGCCGAAACGCCCATTACCATCGAAATCGACCCGACTCGCACGGCCGACTTCGAGATGGGCATCAACCTCACGACCGCTCTTGATTCGGTTGCAACGTTCTCCAGTAAGGTGGGCCATGTAACGGTCTAATCTCTTCTTCGCGGGGCGGGTTTTACCTCCAGCCCGTCCCGCACCATATGGCTCTGCATGGTGCTGCAAGATACGGTTCGAGTCCGGACGGAGCCAACATTCGTGGAGGAAAATAGCCATTAAATCTGGAAGGAGTGTGCGACATGGCTGAAAACAAGAACACTGGAAAGAAACCCGGAAGACCGAAGAAAACGCCTGTGGCGGAGGAAGTCAAGGAAGAAGATGTTTTCTTTGATGTTCCGGAGGAAGATCAGACCGCGAATACTGCTGAAAAGGCAGAAACGGGCAAAGAAAATATCCTGTCTGTCAATGCAGATGATGTGACCGGAATCCGATACGACGGAAGCGAAGTCCCACTGACGGAAGTTGCGCCTGAATTGGCGGGTGAAACCGTTGAAGTTCACACGGAAACGAACAATCAGGCAGAACCTACGTTCACGATGGCAGATGTTCAGAAGATGGTAGCCGATGCGGTTGCCAAGGCGGTTGCAAACGTACAGCCGCAGGCACCTGTGACTCCGCAGATTATTCAGGTAGCAAATGACTCCGAAATGGTGCATTTCCTCTGGGAAGCTCCTGTTGCGGACGATAACGTCGTGTTCTTCGGAGAAGGCGGCATCTTCGGTCAGATTGTAGGAAAGAGCGGAAGCTTCTATGTGCCGCACCGTGATCTCTCCCGCGTTCTGACGGACGTGAACCGCGTCTTTATGGCGCGCAGATGGCTGATCGTTGTGTCCGGACTGAGTGACGATGAACGCGAGGCACTTGGCGTCAACTATAAGGATGGCGAAATCCTTGACAAGAGAGTATTCGCAAGGATGGCGGAATACAGCGATGAAATGCTGTCGCTTTACCCGAAACTTTGCGAAGGCCACAAGAAGATGGTCGCGCAGACCTACGCGGAAGAATATGCGCTTGGCAATCCAAACATCACGCGAGAAATCGTCGTGAAGCTGAACGAAATGAGTAAAACCCCGAAAAACCAGAGGGGTGACTTCATCTCCATTATCGAAGAAATGAACGCGCGGGACGCGCAGTAAACATTGCGCCGCATACGGGCGCAGGAAAGAGGTATTAACATGAGTAGTCCTGTCTATAGCGAGTTTTCCTTTGTGCCTGCGTCCGCATACGCGGCAAACAAAAACATTCTTCCGACGGTTCGGGCTGCGGTTGAAACAAACTTCAGTGACCAACCGTGGAACGGTTCAGAGGCAGAAATCCTTGGTGTCGAAATGACGGCTGCAGCATCTTTTACGGTAAAACTGAACCGTGAAACGCAGCTGACAGCAAAGCCGGAAGGCGATGTATTCATTGTCCGGTATTATGGCCCGATTGAATATATCGTATTCAGTGCAGCTACAACACTTACCTATATGCACGTCAGATGGGCGGCGCAGAACAGGGTGCATGGAGTTGTTACGCTTACCGCTGTCACCGGCGCAAAGGTATCTCGTGGCGGTTATACAGTTCCAGAAGTCGATGCTGGAAAGTATGAGCTGCAAGTCGGCGGCTATATCGTTACGGCAAACGGAGTAAACAGCGGATTCTTCTATAATCTCGAAAATGCAGTAACGGTCAAGACCAGCATTGAGAGCGCAACAGTTGTGGTGAGCGCGGCACTTACCTATACGGGAAGTGAACAAACCAAAACGGTTACAAGCGTGACGCTCGGTGGAACAGAGCTTACGGCTGACACGGACTACACTGTATCAGACAACAAAGGTACGAACGCCGGAGCATATTCCCTCCGAATTGACGGAATCGGAAACTATAAGGGAACCATCATTGTTCCGTGGACGATTGCAAAGGCCAGTGCTGGATTGAGCGTCAGTCCGGAAGCAATCGAAATGTCCGCTGGTACAACCGAAACATTCACGATTACGACTGCATCAAATAGTCAGCTTACCATCGAAAACAGCAACCCTTCTGCGGTAGCAATCAGCCCAGTTGTGAACAACACCACCGTCACCATAGAGGGACTGAATGCAGGAAATGCGGTTCTGTCTATCGTGCAGGAAGAAAACAACAACTATCTGGCAGGACAGGCACAATGCACTGTTACTGTCAAGGCTTAATATAGGAAAGGCGGCGGTCGAACCATGGACAGCAAGGAAAGAATTGAGGCTCTATGCGGCATCATTGAATCTCTTCTGCTTCTGATTGAGGATGAGACTGCCGCCGATTGTATCCGGGAGGAATACCAAAACACCATGAACGATTCTTCCTACGAAAAGGAGGAATGGGACTAATGGGAACCTCTTGGAGCGATATCATTACAAATCACGCCATGGTTATCATCGGCGATGACCGAATGACAGATGACCTGAGAACAGACGCAGCACTGTTTTTCCGACGCATGAGCGCATGGGTGAAAATGGCAATCCCTATGCTGAAAAGCCCGCCTGAACTGCTTGTGTTCCTGACAGAAGGACTTGAAGAACCGCAATATTCCGATTTCGATTGGACAAGCGAACAGACCAGCACAACGCAGGAAACAACGATTCAGACAGGAAAAGTTGGATATGAACTTTGCAGCTGCGTAAGTGTGCAGTACGCACGAAATGGAGACGCTTCGTTCATCCCATACACGGATTTTACCTATGACTCCGAAACGGGAAATGTAACATTTCCACAGCAGGACAACGCAGGTATAGAATATCGTTTTGATTTCTATACAGACGGCCATTTTTATCACGAACTTACGCTCAAACAGAAACGTCTATTGGGATTGGCCGTCGCGGTGACATGGGATAACCGATTTAACCGTGAATGGCTGAACATCCAACCGAAAATAAAGGATAAGAGTTTTAATACACCGAACGAAAACACCACCATGAAGGAATCAACGGCTCGGTACAAGGAAAACTTACAATTATTCTATGGTGAACTGCGTGGGTATGAGCAAGAATGCGCGTATATGCGTCAGGTAAACCCGATACGTCGTGTGTTTACGTTACTTTAGAAAAAAATAGAAGGGAGGCTGGACATTATGCCGCTCTCGGACAATATCAAGAACGGATTGATTGCTTCCGGCCACCTGAAAACAGCAGTCAGGAACACCCCATCGCAATATAGAGGCCGGCAGAAGCAGTATTTCGGAGACCCAAGCGCAGAGTTTGTGCATCAGTATGCGAAGTATGCTTCTGACTTTATCGAGGCGCGTGTGCAGGGATTGAACCCAGATGCGTTTTATGAGTGGGAAACTACATCCATTCGTATGGCGGACATAGCACCAAAAACGGCATCGACGCTCCGTAAGCAGGATGATTACAAGGACGTTATATTTGCCGATGAAAGCATTGAGTATGTGCCGGAAGGGACAAAAATCGATGCAATGGGAAGCATTTGGCTTGTTACAAACCCGCAGAACATTTCCAACGCAACTGGAAGCGGAGTTGCACAACGCTGTCGGTCAACGTGGAACCATCTGGACTGGTACGGAAATCTCCTGAAAGAACCAATATGTGTCGAAAAGGCAATCCTGACAGCAAACGAAAGCGATATGCAAGAATATGCCCTTATTACAAAGGGCTATGTTAATATCATATGCCAGCGAAACGAAGAAACAAAAAAGCTTAACACAAACAGCAGAATCATTCTTGGGTCAGCTGCATACCACATCACCGGATTCGGTGATTACGCGCAGGAATTTACCGGAGATTATGATTCAGTCCGGCTGCTTGAATTCACGGCTAGATATGAACCGCCGAACGAAGAAATTGACGACATGGAAAACCATGTAGCAGGCGGAAAGACGTTTTCATGGGAAATTCGGGTGAAGGGAAACCCCATCATAAAAAGTGGCGCTACAGGGCAGCTAGAGGCTGTCAGCATCAGAATGGGGAAGGACGCAGACCATGACTACGATCATCCAGTCAGCTACATTTGGGAAAGCAGCGACACAAATGTTGCGGACGTTGGTATGGATGGAAGCGTTTTCGGCGTAACTGAGGGGACTTGCACAGTGACCTGTACGCTAGAACAAAATCGAAGCATCAGAGAGAAATACGAAATAACCGTTGTTCCTGCAGAAAGTGGAAACGAGGTCGCGTTCCTAGGGAATATTCCGGACAAGCTTCGCCCATATGAGTCCGTCACAATAGAAGCCGCGTATTTTGAAAACGGAGAAGAGCGGTTAGATAAAATAACGTTCGCCTATTCTGGCGCAGACACGATGTCTTACACTGCGACGGAAGCAGGGAATAGCACACAAATAACTTGCTGGTCCGCAAGTGATGCACCGTTGAAGGTGACGGCGACATTTAGAGAATACACAGCAAGCGTAGAAATCGGTTTGGAGGGTATCTGATATGGCAATTTCGATTATGCAGGGTGACAGCTACTCCATGCCGTTTGTCCTGCGAATGCTGGACGGCACGTTGATTACCGAAGATATGGTAGAAATTGTCGTCCTGAATCTTGGAAAGCTTTCCAGACAATATCCGGGCGATGTAACGTACAAGAGCGGGAAATGGCTGTTTCCTGTTGAGCAGGAACAATCTTTTTCGATGAGCGGGTGTGTCGAGCCACAGGCCAGAATACAGTTCAAGGGCGGGAATATTTTTGGCGGCATCGGACGTCAAATCCGAATCCTGACAGCTGCGAACCGTGGCATTCTGATCGATGCGGATTCATCGGGCGGCACAGTCACAGATGATATTCCGGTCGAAATCGGCGCGGTAAATGGAAACATTAGTGTAACAGTAATGGCGGCTGGCGTAAATGCCGCATTGGGCGCAGTCCGATACGATGTAGAACAAAACCTTACACCAGAAGAACAGCAGCGCGCACGCGCGAATATCGGCGTTGGAGCAGGTGATGACCTCAACTTCGCATTCACACAAAATGTAGCGTCCGATTTATGGATGATACAGCACAATCTCGGCAAATACCCCTCTGTATCAGTTGCAGATAGCGCGGGTACAGAAGTTGTGGGGGATGTGCAGTATATTGACAAGAACAAATTGTCCGTTGCGTTTACTGCTCCATTCTCCGGAAAAGCATATCTCAACTGACCTGAAAACGGAAAGAGAGGAAACTTACAATGAGTAGAAGCGTTCTTACAAACCTTGACCTCAACAAAAATGAAATTCAAAATGCAGTGCTTCAACCGTTGGCTACTGCACCCGCAAACCCAAAGCAATTCCAAGTCTATACAAACTCAAATGACAAGATCATTTATCAATACGACGGCGAGAAATGGAAACCGGTAGGCGTTGTTTATAGTCAAGCGGCCAGTACCGGAGCAGTAATTGTTGGACTCGGAACGGATGGAACTGTCACAACAAAGAAAGTCGTAGAACTTACGCTGAACGACTATCAGCCGGTCGATGGTGGCTATATTGCCGATGGTGATACGCTTCAGAAAGCATTTGCTGCGCTCGATACTGCTGTTAAGAATGCAGTAGCCGGAGGCGGTGAAGTCAACCAGAACGCGTTCTCCAACATCACGATTCCGAAGCAGAGTACGAATGACACCACCGAAGTTGCAGGCCAGAATGCAGCGGCAACGGTTTCTGCGACCAGCAAGACCGATACGTTCTCTCTTGCGTCTGGTGATAAGTGGATTCATGTCAACGCAGACGGCACAACCAAGATTATCACGCTCGGCCATGTATTCTCCGGTGCGACTGTCGGCCAGTATGGCGATGCAACACACACGGTTTCTCTCACAATCGATAAGGCCGGGCACATCACGGCGGCAGAAGTCGTTGAAATTGTTGGCGCACAGTACATTGCCGGCCTTACATCCAATGCGCAGGCACAGCTTGATTCCAAGATTCCCGCATCTGAGAAGGGCCAGCCGAACGGCGTTGCGACCCTTGGCGCTGACGGCCTTGTTCCGGCTGCCCAACTGCCCAGCTATGTCGATGATGTTGTGGAGGCGTATATCGTTGGCACCACGCCGAGAGCGGCTGATTGGCTTTCCGCTACTGAGGGGGGCACTCCGCTGACACCGGAAACCGGCAAGATTTACATTGTCATGACGGAGGGCAGCTACCAGAACAAGCAGTACCGCTGGGGCGGCACGGTTTATGTTCTCTGCAATCCATCTGACGTGAATTCTGTAAACGGAAAAACCGGCGTTGTTGTGCTGACACAGGACGATATCGGCGAGGGCGAAACCTATACGCAGTTCAGCAAAGTGGACAAGACAAAGCTGGGCACCGTTGCCGAGGGCGCAACCAAGAATACCATTACACAGAACGGTACAGAAACGGCGAATCCGACATTCTATGCTCCAACGACTGGCGGAGAGGCTGGACAGGTTCTGACCTCTAACGGCGAGGGACAAGCACCGACGTGGCAGGCCGCTCCTGAAAATCTGCACAAGTATTCGATTACAAATCCGGTGCTTTCCGCAACCGGCGGCGCATTCACTTGGCAGATCGCCGCACAGACAAATGGCCCGCAGACTCCGATGCTGGTGCAGGTATACGAAACGGCTACAAATGCAATGGTTTTGACTGATGTAGTAATTGGCACTGATAACAGCATTACGATCACCATCAACCAGACTGACGCAAGCGTGACTTCTCTGAGTGCCGGAGCATACCGCGCAGTCGCAATCGGCTGATGAACGCAACGCCTCCCGCGTGAAATACCGTGGGAGGTTAACTTGGAGGAAATATGAAGAATTTAAGTCGATACGATGAAAACTTATCCGTCCCCCGCAAGCAGGATGTGGATGACAAGCAGGCAAAAATCGACGTAGCTGGCATCCTGCAAGGAGACGGGAACGGCGGTGTAACAGCCGCTGTTCCTGGAACAGATTATGCGTTACAGTCCCTCGGAATGTCTGGCGCGGTCGCAGGGCAAATGCCAGTAGTAAAAAACATCGACGCACAAGGCAGACCAGTCGAATGGGAGCCTGCGGACGTTGGCGGCGGCTCGGATGTTTTTATTATTACCGTTGGCACAACGACAGACAACGGCGATGGAACATATTCCTTTACACCGGACAAGACATACGAGGAAGTAAATACTGCAATTCTGAACAGGAAGCAGTGTTATGTGAAATATATTGGCGTATATTACCCGTTAGCGAGTACGAATGAGAGAACCTCTGATGATGGCGCGGCCTATGTCGCTCTCGCAATATTCACCGCGGCACTCCAAGAGCTGTCGATGCAAAGCATCACTATGGTCAATGGTCTTCACGGTGATACCGCAACATGGGTTATACAAGCGACAGAAACTGCAGCAAGTTTTCCGTCAAATCCGAGTAATGGACAGGTGCTGTACTACAAAACAGGGATAGGTCGAGGATGGTATGCCACAAACATCGGGCCTTCGCTTGCCACCGATTTTACCGGAATTATCAAGGGTGCTAACGGCAAGCTTGCACAGGCTGAAGCGGGCACGGACTACATGGCTCCGGTTGCTGTGACAACTGCCGACAACGGCAAGTTCCTGCGGGTGGTCGGCGGCGCGTGGGCGGCTGTTACAGTAGATAGTGCGAATGGGGTGAGTTTCTGATGGCAACTGAATATTTAACGAACGATATAGAACTCACGTCAGTTGCCGACGCAATCCGCGCGAAAGGCGGCACATCTGACCTACTGGTCTATCCGGATGGATTTGTGACAGCCATTCAAGCAATTCCGCAGACAACGACACTGTTAGCATCTAACATTGCTATTGAGGATGGCATTTTGACGTTCTCAGTCAATAGGCAAGATTATACAGATGGCATATGTAATTTTATAGTCATTGAGAAAGTGGATGCGCCAGTATACAAACTGGTCTTATGGAAGAATAGTAGCAGTGGCAATACATACAACTCTATCTTCAGCTCAAGTAGTGGTTATTCATTGAGTACCAATTCTGTTACTATAACCTTAACAACATCTTCCGTACAGTTTATAGTCAATACTGGCGACTCTGGTGGAAACTTTTATATAGGGAGGGTGAATGTGTATGGTTGGCTTAACTAAAACAGGTTTTGCAGTAATAGGTGGAAGTAGGTCCCTTGGCACTAATCATGCTACGTCTGATATAGACTTACTGATTGTGTCTGGAAGCCAAAGACAAATTGAAAACAAAGATGGTTACAACATCATCTATTGGCCAGCCGATCAATTCATCTCGGCTTTCTCAAACGCAGAAAATGGTTACTCTCATATCTATCAATTCTTATATCCGGAAGATTTCTTATCGACTGGGGAATTGACCGATTGGGTTAAATCAAACCGCGATAGTATTATTGCCGAGAACAGAGACGTACTATATCACACAATATCGTCTTATTTCTTCGCCATAGAGAGCAAGTTGACCATATATTACAAAATTGCGATCAAAAGAGTCGTGTATATCATGTGCTATGGTAAAATGCTTTGCTCCTATGCAGACGGTATTAATTTAGGTGATTGTTTCTGTGCTAAAGGTGAGTGGAGAAATACACTTTTAAAAGCTCTAAACAATCGACTAACATATGATGAAGTTGCATCCATCGTGTCGGAGCTTCATGAGAAAATCCAAAGCGTATCATCATTCTTTGAGCCGACAGCATCCAAAAGTGTTACCAATGAGTTGAAAGAAAGATTCCTAACTTCTGAGTTCATGAACTATAACGAGTTAAAAGAAGGAGGACTGATTCCAATGGGCGCTGCACTGCCACTCACAGATGCAGAAACAGCGGTAAAAATTTTACTTGGGGAGACAGATTGATGAGTTACACAGAAAGAGCCAGAGCCTTACGCCCCTATATCGAAAAAGCGGCTACTAACCTAACTGACGAGGATGCGCTACAAGCAGTAGAGCTATTCCCACAGTGGGTAGTAGGACATGCTTATGTGGTAGGTGAGCGGTTACAATATAATGGCGTACTATATCGCGTGGTTCAGGCGCATACTTCACAAGCGGATTGGACACCTGATATTACACCCGCACTATTTGTGGTCGTTTCATTGAATGAATGGCCGGAATTTGTACAACCTACTGGTGCGCATGATGCTTACAAAAAGGGCGACAAGGTGACGTTCAATGGAAAGCATTACATTAGCTTGATTGACGCGAATGTATATTCACCAGCGGCATATCCGGCTGGTTGGCAGGAACAGGTATAATGTCAAGAATAAAAAGGATGGAAACGATATATGAGCTTTTTAACAGCAGATGGCGGGCTGCTTATGCGCGACGGAAAACTGCCGTAAACGGCTAAAGGAGCAATAGCATGGGAAAAACGTGCGAATATGCCTATCGCAAGAACGGCGATGTCAGCCTGCATTGCCGGTATCTGACGGAGAAGAAGGCTCGACACGACTGGTGCGCCCATCAGTATCTGTGTGGCAGAACAAAAAAGTGGGAAGTTTCTACCGAATCTTCCCACTGTAAAATCAAAACCTAGCGTACACTCACTGAAACCATACGATCTGGAAGGAGTTGTGAAAAGTATGGATAGAATTCAAATCACAAAGGAAAATCTCATGCAGATGCCGGACTATGTGCCGCTGCGCAAGAAAATGCAGTTCGTTAAGGAAGCGGCAGACTTGTGCTTCGACCGCATAGAACTGAAAATCGATAAGGGGCTGGACAGCGTTCCCATGCCTCCTATGTACAAGGAAAACACGGCGATCAAGAGCCGCGTCCTTATGGCGGCATATGCAAAGCTCTATTTTGGTGAACCATATGAGTTTGAGAAGAATCAGTGGCTTATGACAGAACCAGAATATGACCGCTTCGCATCGAGCCATATTATGAACCAAATGGAACGTCTGAAACGCTGCGACGGCGAAGTCAGGGACAAGGCGTTTGACGCGATTTCGGATATGCGTGACCTTGAAAAGCGTCTGAACACCGAAATCTACGGACTGACGCAGGTCATGAATGAACCAGTCACGCGCATCATCATGGCCTTGCAGCAGCAGACCACACCAGAGTCGGTCAGCGGCGCACTGAACGAGCTGAAGGACGCACAGAAGGCATTCGCCGACTACATGGATTCTCGGCAGAAGCAGGCGGAGGAAGGCTGATATGGCAGTCTCGGTCAATTCGGACTCTTATCCCTATGAAAGAATTCAGACGGGTTTCAACAGGCTTCGCGGCACTGAAGAAATCCCAATCAAGATTCTGAAGTACCTAATGGATTTGCCGCTGCCGGGCTACATGCCAAAGGATGACAACGACCACGCCCGTGTGCGGCTGATGAAATATCTCTGGTACGATGGTGCGAATCCGCTCGCAAATCCGCTTCCCACTCCGCAAGAAAAGCTGTCCATGCTTTTTGACGGAGATAATCCAGTTCTGAACACAGCGGAAGACAAGAAACGGCACCCGAAGGGATACCGCATATACCCACAAAGAGTTTGGGGGCAGAGCGATACAGAAGCGGACACGATACTGAAACTCTATATGGGAAGAACCATTGCAAAAGACAATTTCCATACGGTTCTCGGTTTGCAGTTTGAAATCCTTGTAAATGTCAACATGGAGAACACCACGCGGACAGACGCATATTCCAGAGCCTACAGTATCGAGCAGTGCATCATCGAAGCACTTCACGGAGTAAACATCACCGGAATCGGCGTCATTGACTTTGACCGGTACGCACACACCGACAATGGAAGCAAGAGTATATTCGACTACGGAAATCATATTGGCCGCATGCCGCACATGAGCGTGGAGTGGTGTGACTCCGAAATGGATATACCTGAATAGAAAAATATTTGACCCGCGCCGAAAGAGCGGTGCGGAAGAGCCGAAGAGGGCTATCGACACATTAGATTGTGCCGGTAGCCCTCTTTTTTTGCTTAACACGGCAATCAGAAAGGCGAGGAAATAAAAAATGCAAGACCTTTCTCTTGAAATGGCAAAAGCTGTTCGGCGGTTTGAACCTATCGAAACCGAAGGCTTGACCCTATATCCAATCCAAGTCAAGGACATTGATGAATTCACAACAGCACGACCCGCAATCGAGTTTATGCAGCAGAGTCTCCCTGTGGCGATGCTGTCAAAGCCCCTTTTGCAGGCGTACTACACATTGGAACTTGACGCGGCAAAAACCGGACAGCCCGGAAGCGGGCTTTTCTACAAGTGCATTCTGTTTCTTTTACTCGCAATGCGAGTAGGAAACGGCCTACCATCCGAAAAACGGATAGAACTTGTAGACCTTGAGTTGCAAGCAAATGACCCAACACGGCTGAAAAGTGTGCTTATTTTTGTGAATGGGGAAGTGAAAAGAATTACCCCCATGCAGTTTCAGCGTCTGCGACCAATTTTAGCGGCTCAGAACGGAATTGAACTTGTTTCAGAGAACGCTAACCCTGAATTGGTTCAGGCAGAACGCGACCTTGCAGAAATGAACGCACCGAAGCTGCAATACCGCGTAGAGACGCTGAAAGCAACAATCGCTACTTTTTCGGGGGCCGATGAAGCGGACATGGAAGAATGGCCGATTTTGAAGCTTCTGCTGCGGCGAGATGCGGTTCAACGACTCGTTGGGTACATCACCTGTAGCTTTGCAGAGGCGCAGGGCGGAAAGTGGAAGCATGGAAACCCGTTCCCAAGTCCTCTATATGACCGTGAAATCGACTACTGCGGCGGACTCATTGATATGTCAACGTTCGCCGGCGGCGCTGGTATGCGGGCTGTCCAAAATGCAGGAAACCAGACCACATAACACACACAAACATCTTTTTGAAACACACACAAAGGAGTGACAAAAGAATGATTCGATTTACTGACTCCCGCCTTTATGCAAAGGGCATCGGCGAAGCGATCTGCACCGACAAGACGACCGGTCAGATTCTCTACTTCTCCAACAAGTTCCAGACTGGCAATGTCACACCGAGCGTCACCATTGGTGAAATCCGCGCCGGTCTCGGCAACGCTATTGCTACCACGCTCCCGTCTGACGCTTCCGTCAACGTCGAGTTCACGGCAGCCGACTTCAACCTGTGGGCGAAGGCCGCGCAGATGGGCGCAATGCTCCGCCACAACGCTCCGGTCATGGTTTGCCAGACCGTTACTGCGAACGGAACGGCGCTTTCCATCGACATCACCGAGGGTACGCCTGTCGCACAGAAGGGCTTCTCCAAGATCTTCTGCTATGTACAAGAGGTCAATGCTGCTTCTCCGATTGCGACCGGCGGCGTTTCTTACGACCTGAACCCGACTACCGGTGCAGTCACTGGATTTACCGCGACGTCCGGCAAGACCTACAAGGTCTTCTACTTCGTCAACAAGGCCACTGCACAGATCGCAACCATCACCACGGCAATGGACCCGAAGGTCGTTCATTTCATCGCAACCGTTGCGGTCTTCTCCACTGCTTCCGGTTCCGCACAGAACGAGGGCACTCGCGTCGGCACGCTCTACATCATCATTCCGTCTCTGAAGTTTGGCGCGAACGGCGGTGTTACCGGCGATCAGACCAGCAACGATACTACGTCCCTGTCTGGCCAGGCAATCGCCTATGACCCCGACGTTATCACCGATGGCTGCGACGAATGCACGGGTGCAGGCAGCGACCTTGCGTACTACATCTACCAGCCGTGCGGCTCCGGTGTTGAGGAAATCGAGGGTATCGTTGCCAGCATCGGCGGCATTTCCCTCAAGGCGTCCAGCACCTATCAGATGCAGCCGCGCATTGCCATGAAGAACGGCGAACTGGTCAAGGGCGATGCTGCGACGTTCACCTATACCGCAACTGGCGCTCCGTCCGGTACGACTGTCGGCGATAAGACCGGCCTGATTACCGCAGGCACGACCGCTGGCGATTTCACCATTGAAGTCAGCTATGCGGCAGGTGAAACCACATTCAAGGACACCTGCGAAGTTGAAGTTACTTCGACCTAAAAAAACTGCGTCCCGGAGGGGAGAAATCCTCTCCGGGAAATGCGCGAGTCCATCATTTAGAACATGGCGGATTGGCGCATTTTTCACATTCAGGAGGCAGATATGTCGATTGAAAGTTTTGTGAACAGGTTCAACGCGGCGCTTGATGAGTCCATCCGCAAAGCAATGGAAGGGCCTGTAACGGATAGCGTAAAGGCCGCAATCGTCGAGGCTGTGCAGACGGAAGTCTATGACGCTTATGAGCGAGGCGACTACATGCCGTATGTGCGTCGTGACGAAGTTGGAAAACCGGGCGGTCTACAAGATTGGAGCGTTATGGAGTCGAAATACGACCCATCGACTATGACGTTGGAGGTTCAGGACAAGAGCCGGGATGATGATACTGGGCGATTGATCGCGCCGGTCGTGGAAAGTGGCAAGGGATATCAATGGAGGAAGTCGGAGATTTACAAATCAAAGCAGGCGCGTCCTTTCCATGAAGAAGCCCAACGCATTGTGATGCGCGAAAACTTAATGTCTGACGCGCTCCGATATCAGCTTAAAGAAGATGGATTTGACCCGAAGTAACAGGAGGAAGATACAATGGCAGATTTTGAAAAGGTTCAACTTCAAGTAGAAGTCGTTCGGACGCAGCTTGATTCGCTGATTAAGGACGTAAATAACTTGAAGGCTCAGAAACTGAATTTCACCGTTGATTCCTCTGGGCTTGAAGCAATTAACCGTTTTAATAGCTCCGTGCAGGCCATAACGCAAAATGTTGATGGGCTGAGTGGAAAATTCACGCGTATATGGGCAGGCGCGGCGGACGGCGCACCGACCCGAACGATTGAAACCGTCAACGAGGGGCTTGGCCGGACTACTGAGATTATTCGGACTCTGGACGAAGAAACGCAGCAATACACGACGGTTCAGACGAAAGCTACCACCAACTACGATGAGATGGCGAAAGCGGCGCAGAAAGCCGCTGAAAAGGCCGAAAAGGCCGCGAAAGAACAGGCAAAAGAAACCGAAAACGCTGCATCCAAGGTCGATACACTCCGCAAAGGCTTCGCCGACCTCGGCTTGCAGATGAAATCCGCAGCAGAGAAATATCCAACCGGTACATTCTCTGAAATAGAATCCGACGCAAAACAGGCGAGTGCTGCACTCGAAAATCTGTATAGCAGCTGGAAAAGCGGTGCTATCAGCGATCAGGAATTTGTCGCTGGCGTAAAGGACGCTTCTGGTTCGCTGAAAAACCTTCGTGCAAACTACGCGCAGACCCGCAACGAAACGGACAAACTCACGAACTCTACCAACGTGCTTGGCGATACATTCAGCCACATTGTCGGTAAAATCACCGTCTGGCAGGTCGTAAATACGGTTGTTGCAAAGGTAAAGCGGTCGTTTACGGAAGCTATCGACACGATGAAGCAGGTCGATACCGAAATGACGGCTATCCAGAAGGTTACTGGCAACACTGCCGCCGAAATGGAGAAACTGGGCAATACAGCGTATGAGGCTGCATCCAAATACGGCGTTGCGGTCACAGACTATCTGAAATCCGTCGGGACGTTTGCCAAAGCCGGCTATAAGGATATGTCGGAAGACATGGCCGAGCTTGCGACGAAAACGCAGCTTGTCGGCGATGTGACTTCCAGTACTGCGAACCAATTCATCCTTTCCGCTGATGCTGCTTTCAAATTTGAAGGCAATGTTACTGCACTCAATACCGTTCTCGACAAGGCTAATGAGATCGAAAACAACTATGCCACTTCCATTCAGAAGATGGCAGAAGGCTTCCCGATTGTTGCGAACGTTGCATCAATGGCGAATATGTCCATTGATGAACTGATGGCGGCGCTCGGTACAATTACTGCGGTCACGCAGGAATCCGGTACGAAGGCAGCTACCGCCCTCCGCGCACTGATTCTGAATATCATCGGAGATACCGAAACGGAAATCGAAGACGGCGTTGCGTGGACGAAGGAAGAAATCGAAAGTCTAAACGACGCACTCTGGATTTACGCAGAAGACGCGATGAAAGCCGCGCAGGAATCTGGCAAAATCGTTGACCCCATGAAAGCCATTGCGGCTCTTTCTCAAGCATATAAGGACGGCCTTCTGAGCCAAGCAGAATTGGCTGAATTGGAATCCAAACTTGGCGGCAAACTCCGTACAAACCAGCTCGACGCGCTTATCAAAAACTTCGACATGACAAACGATATGTTGGAGCTGTTGAAAGATTCTGCTGGCAGTGCCGACAAGGAAGTCGGCATTATGCTGACGAGCTGGGATGCCAAGGCAAAAATCCTCAACAACACATGGACGAAGTTCATCGCCGACACTGTTGATACGAAATGGGCAAAGGGGCTGCTGGACATGCTCACTTGGCTCATTGAAGGATTCGGGAATCTTGGAAACGCAATCCTTATTGTTGCCGGTATCTTGGCAACGATAAAGATGCCGTCAATCATCTCAACGTTCTCAAAGTTCGGAGCAGGAATTTCAGCTCTGGCTCAAAAATTCGTACTGCTTACTACCAACACGACGGCCTATAAGCTTGTTACTGATGCCACTGTTACATCTGTAAGTGCGATGCAGGCAGCAATGGGCGCTCTGACAGCGGTTATTGCAATCGTCACTGTGGCCTATAACAAAATCAAAGCTGCACAGGAAGAAACACGACAGGCAGCTATCGACGCAGGCGAAGCCTCAACGACAGAAGCAAAAGAAATCGTATCTTTATATCAGAATTATGAAGACCTCCGAAAAGCGGTTGAAGATGGAACGGGTTCAAAGACCGAGTTCATCGATGCCTCTGACAGACTGATTGACAAACTCGGAATTGAAAAGAGCAGCGTATATGATCTCAAAAAAGAACTTGGAGGGTTAAGCGGCGCGTACAAGGAAGCTACGGCGGCAAAAATCGAGAGCGCGCTGTATGACGCGAAATCCGCAACAGCTGCAGCCGAAAAAGGTCTTAGAACTGCAGCCGAAAAAGCATGGGGTTCAACGTTTGCAGATGCTGCGAACTTAAAAGACCCATCCTCTATTCTTGTTGACTACCAAAGCTGGATTGATGCGCGAAATAAGATGATTGACGAGGGGGATACATCATCTATCGCGTACAAGGAAGCCGAAAGAGTAATTTCAGCATATAAGCAAGCCGTTGAAGAATACAACAAGGCTGTTGAAGATCAAACTTATTTGGAAGGTGCGCACAAGGCCGCACTAGACGGAACGCTTGACAGTTACCTGAAATCAGAAGATGCCGTCAATGATTATTCGGATGCGCTAGATAATGCGGCGGAAGCTGAAAAGACAAAAGTCGAAACGCTCCAAGAGTACGCAAAGACGCTGAAACAGCAGGAAAGCGACCTGACGACTGCGTCTCAGGCTCTCGCCGAGTATCAGCAAAATGGCCGAGTCTCTGCAGCTACAATGAAATCGCTGATTTCCATGAGCGATCAATATGTAAATGCGCTGACAGACGAAAACGGCAAACTCGATGTATCAGAGAAAAAACTGCGCGACCTCGTAGAAACAATTTTAGACGATGTTGACGCGACGAATGACCTCATCGGTGTCACAAAAAAGTCCAGTGGAGCAATGGGGAGTTTCGTCACCGGCCTGAAAAATGCAGCGAAGCAGTCCGGCGTAACAGACGATGCTATAGATGGTGTTGTTGCACAGATGATTATCTTCAACAACACTGCGCTGTCTGTTTCAGACAAAATCGCCGCCCTTCAAGCCCTTGCATTGCAAGCTGGGGTCACGCAATCCGCGATTGCAGGTATTAGCCTGAACAACATCGGCCGGGATGCCGGTATGACTGTCGAGGATGCTCAGAAAAAATACGGTATGTCTGCGGCAGAAGCGCAGCGATACGTCAAGAGTCAGGCGGAAAAAGCCAAAAACAACGATCAAGCACTGATTGACTATTGGAATTCTCTCGCCTCGAAAATCCCGGAAACAAAGACTTCTTCCGGTGGTGGCGGCAGCTCCACCGATGCAAATCTTGAAGCGCACAAGCAAAAGGTTGAGCTTCTGAAATCCGAGCTGACTTTGCTGGAAAAGCAGAATGCCAGCGAAGACACGCAGAAGGACAAAATGCGGCAGATCCAGCAGGCGCTCCATGCGCAGGCGCAGTATCTGCGTTCTATCGGCGGCAGCCAGTCGGATATCAACGCGCTCTCTGCTGAATGGTGGGAGTGGCAGGAAAAGATCAACGGTTCGCTGAAAAGCACGGACGATCTGCTGAATGAACTGCAAGGCGTTATGTCGGATAAGCTTTCTGATCTTTCAGATCAACGGCAGAACGAACTCGATGCCATTGACGCGCAGATCGATGCGCTCAAGCAGCAGAAGGACACCCGCGACGAGCAACTTGACCTTGAAGAAAAAATCCTTGCTGTCCAACAGGCGCAGGCCAAGCTTGCAAATGCACAGAATGAGCGTACAGTTCGGCAGTATAATGCTCGCACCGGTCAGTGGGAATGGGTGGCTGACCAGAAGGAAGTTGACAGCGCACAGAAAGCCTTGGACGAGGCTAAAAAAGACCTTGAGGACTTCAAGGCAAACATGGCTTACGAAGCTGCACTGGCCGAGCTGGAAGCCAAGAAAGACGCAATAAACGCCCAGTATGATGCGCTTGAAAAGAACTACAACAATTTCCTGAAATCGCTCAAAGAGAAGACACGCGGCATCGGTGAAATCCTGCAGGATATCTGGAAGAATGCCACGCCGGAACTCCGTCAGATCATTCAGGAAAACGCAGAGCTTTTCAAACAGTTCGGATTCGATGTGTCGCAGCTTTCCGCTGCCGTAAACGACACTGCCAAGAAAACGTACGGTATCTCCAAGAATGGCGATAAGTACGAAATCGGAAGCGATAAGGGCTTAGATTTCATCAACAATAAGCCTGCCGGTTCTACAATGACAGGCGGTGATGGCTCCACATGGACGAAGAATGAGGATGGAACAGTCACAATCGTTGATAAGGACGGCGTTACCTACACGGTATACCCGAACGGCGGTTCTGGTGGAACAGAAGATTCTACCGGTGGCTCGGCTTCTGGCCCGAAATATAGTGGCACCGTCTTTGCAAAGCGATTGGACGGAAAGGGCGAAGACTACAAGATTTCAAGCGCGAACGGCCTGAATTTCCTGAACAATGCACTCGCCGGAGAAGAACTGAATGGCGGTGACGGCTCCCATTGGGTGAAAAACGCAGACGGGACAACATCTATCACAGACAAGTATGGCATTGCGTATAAGGTCTACGACCAAGGCGGCATCCTTCGCGGCATGGGCGGTATCAAAGCCACGATGCAGGACGAGGGAATCACCCCACCGGATGTAACGGCTATGTTGAAGAAACACGTCCTGACACCAGTTGAGGACAGAAACTTCAGCCAGAACATGGACAGCATCAGATGGATGATGTCTGGCAATGGCGTTGGCGCAAACGCCGTTCACAACGCTTCGTATGATAATCACAGCATTGGAACCCAGAACAATGGCAACGTGTATAAATTCAACGGCATTACAATCAACGAACCGCAGGCAAGCAGTATGACGTTGAAACAATTTGCAGACATCGCACACAATCTTGGAAACTTCTCCTAACACGAACAAACGGAGGAATCAAAATGTTATATCAGCCGACGAATATCTATCCCAGCATGACTGGAGCGCTTGGAAACGGCATAATCGATGCGAATAACGACCTCACAGTGAGTTGGCAGGTCAATGGGAATTCACCTATGACCGCATTCCAAATCACCATTTATGCGAACAACACAATATCTACGCAGCTGTTTTCAACCGGAAAACTGACGTATGGATGCCCGTTCTATGGAGTAGATTATGCCGGAAATGTGCAAATGTTCCACTACACAATCTACCAGCAGCAGCTTTCACTTGCGAAAATTGAAAATGGGCGCGACTACAAAATCGTCATTCAGCAATGGTGGAACGAAAACGATTTCGTAACGCAATCCAGTGCAAGTGTTTTCCGTGCAAGAAGCAATCCTGCCCTTGCCATCGGCACGATACCGGCACCGTTGAAGTCACGCTCATTTACTTTTACTGCATCTTATACTCAAGAACAGGGTGATGCACTCAACTGGTGCAGATGGAGGATTTCTTCCAGTGACGGAAAAGAAGAAATCATTCTCGAAGACACAGGAAGAATTTATGGTACTGCTGAACTCACGTTCCCATACGATGGTTTTTTGAATGGACGCACATATCTGATAGAGTGCCTTGTTCAAACAGAAAACGGGGTCGAAACATCCAGTTTTGCCTACGTTTCTGTTCAATATACGGTCAATCCAATCCAAGCAAACCTGACCGTTTGCCAATCGACGCGTGGAAATGGAATCACCGTAAAGCTTCCGGAAATCAAGTATGTTCCGGGAATCGCAAATACGGGTGTCAAGATTTCTGACAGCTACCTTACGATACCGTCTGATGAAAACGCGAACGTAGAGTGGTCTGTTGAAGATGGTACGCCACTTTCGATAAAGCAACCGTTTGACATCTGCTGGCGAGGGAAAGGCCTCCCTGAAGGAGATGTACTTTCAATCAAGTGCAATACATCTGTTGATGGGTTCAACCCCACACAAGTAACCGGCGGAATAAGCGGATACCCATTTGGAACCTATGGAGCGGCATGCGTCTGCGCGAACCAAATTTCACCGATCTATACAATTCTCTTAGGAAATGGTCGCATGTGGTACAGCTATAATTTGCAGACATGGACTTACTTTGGAAACGTTCTTGACACAAAAAACGCTGACTGGTGTGGAATTGCATATGGAGATTACACATATGCCGCTGTGTCGAAAGGCAGCAAAGGACTAGCCCATGCCAATACTCTAAACACATGGGCAGTTACAACGGCAACTGTTGGCCTTTCTGTAATTTGTTTCGGTAATCATCTATTTGTCGCAGCAGGTGAGGGCGCCGTTTATACACGAAATACATCTGATGAAACTGGTTGGGTACAATCAACCGCTCCATTTAGCGGTACTCCAACTGCGATTGCGTTTGGAGAAGTTGATGGAACGCCTAAATATGTAGTCGGGACTGAAACAGGCAATTTATACGCTTCGTCTGACGGAAAGACATGGGCTCTTTCAACGTCAGGGCATGGTTCACTCAGTTCTATTACATTCTTCAATGGGAAGTTTTACGCGGCACGATTGGATGATAACAGTATACTTTCCAGCTCAGATGGGACTCAGTGGAATATACTTTCGTATATATCCGAGTTTGAAAATGGAACTAGGTCTATCTGTGGCGACCCAATCGGACACTTGTATGCAACAGGAAATGGAACCGGCAACTACGCGTACAGTTCTGATTACGGAAAAACGTGGAGTGTTTTCCCGTTGGGTACGTCATTAAACAACGCATTCTTATTTGAAGGATCAAACTGTGTTTTTCTTGTTGGAGAAGGTGAGAATTCTGGAGCAACAGCCGTCTACGCTGGTAGGAATGAACTTGTAACACAAGAGGCGGTGCTAACGACCAACGTAACATCAAACGTGGAATTCAATGCGTTTAAAAACATCATGCCAAGCAAGTCAAATTGGAGAGATGTATGTTACGGGGATGGAAAGTACGTCGCGGTCGCAACAGACAGCAATATGGCAGCTTACTCTATAACGGGAGAAAGCTGGACAGTTTCCGCAATCCATGAAAGTGTAACGCGCTGGTATAGCGTTTGTTACGGAAATGGCATTTTCTTAGCAACCGGTCAGGACTACTTTGCAACATCTACAGATGCAATAAACTGGACTACCACATCTTCCACAGGGAATACCTTTCAATGTGTGCGGTTCTTGAACGGCAAGTTCTACGCAGTCGGCACCGGTATATACCGGTCTTCCGATGGTGTTATATGGGAAAAATGCAACGTTCCATCTGGCGATGTATACATGATTACGTCGATCACATACGGAAACGGAATGTATGTTTGCGTAAAGCCCAACTATGCTGTGTACTCCTACGATGGATTAAATTGGAGCTATACGCCCATGCCTCAAGGTTCGTGGCGCAGTATAGCGTTTGGAAACGGAGTTTTTATCGCATCAGGACTATTTTCTTACAGTGTTTATAGTTCCGATGGTAAAACGTGGTCAACCGCAAGTATTCCTTCCGGACGGACAGAGGGACTTGGAACGTGCTTCGGTGATGGTAGATTTATTGCTACTACGGCCGCAGGTGTTGTCAAATCGGTGGATGGACACACATGGGATGTCATCGTGGATTCCACCACATGGGAATATAGTGCGTGCTGCTTTGGAGGAGGGAAATTCCTCGCCATCGGCAATACGTCTGATGTCATGCTTTCCGGATCTGTAACAGCTACGGTGGATATCCTTACGAATGATGGAAGTCAGAACATTGCGTCAATTCCGTATATGCAGCAATGGAACTTCATCATTGACGGAGAGCAAAATGTTATTGGCCTTTCATGGACAACCGACGGCAAAACAACGGCTAATGCGTCATCCGTGAATATCGCTCCAATCGCAGAAGTAACGTCGATCACCGCTGGTGGAGCCGTGAACATTGACTATATTTTCGTGAGCAAGGGACACATGAGCGAAGAAACAAAGCGTAAGTTTGAAAATTGGTCAAACCCATATCATCCCTATGACATTCCAAGGCAGTTCTATGCAGATTTCACATCTGATTTGAACGGTGACACATTTGGGAAAAGCTATTTTTCGCAACTTTCAGTATACCGAAATCAAACCGATGCGTCCATTACAGAGCATATCTTTAACTCAAGTGCGACGGATGTGCATTCGTTCATTGATGCAAGCGCAAGGAATGGAGTTCAATATCGGTACACGGCTTTCGGACTCTCAGATTTTGACCAGTCTTCTGCAATTACGAGCGACGTTACGCAGATATGCGTGTGGAACTGGGCAATTCTATCTTGTACGGAAGATTCAGATGGGGTCTATCACCCGCAAAAGATATTTGCATTTGGGAAAAATCTGTCAAGCGGGGATATCAGTAACAACAATGCACCGCAGATTTTACAGAACTTCACAAGATACCCGACTGTTCAACCATCCCCGTTCAACTACAAAACTGGCACGTTGACCAGTCTGATTGGTACGATTTCTAATGGCGTATATTCCGACACTGCTTCGGAAAGAAACGAAATAATGGACTTGTCTATCACGCAGAATACGCTATTTCTGAAAAGCAGAAAAGGCGATTTGATGAAAATCAGAATCAGCGGAGCAATCGAGTCTGGAACAATGGACAATTCCCCAACGCAGGCGCAAACCGTTAAAATCCCGTGGGTGGAAATTGGAGACGCGACAGACGCAAAAATCATCATCACGAAAAACGACGGCGCATGGCCAGATTGATCGATGGGGAGGTGACATGAGTGGCAACAATCACAAAAGTTGACCTGACTATAGATTCTGTTACCGTAAAAATATCTGGCTTTTCGCAAGATATTTCATATGCGCATATAGAACTTCGGAAGGATGGTTCGCAAACTAGCACTGAAACGCAGGTGTCATATGATGTTGCAAGCGGATTCGAGACAACTTTTTACAACCTTGAACGCGGCGGGCAAGGATACCGCATAAAAGCATATTTGTTTGATGCCGCAGGAACCATCCGCGACCAAACAGACGCTCTAACCATTCACACAGGTTTTGAAATTTCGATAGATGCGAACGGCGGCACAGGCAGTTTCTATGACACGGCTGCATATAACAGTATCTATACACTCCCGTCTGATGGTTTTTGGAAATACTCCAGCAAACTCCTTGGCTATAGCACTAACCCTGATTCCACGTCAGCGCAGTTTAACGTTGGCATGGGTATTCGGATGTACCAGAACTGGAATTTGTACTGCGTGTGGCAGGAAGTAACTTATACACTCAGCTACTACAACACAAGTGGAAGTTCTACACCATGGAAGCAGGAAACATTCCCATATGATGCAAACGGGCCTTATATCACTGCAACAACCGACATCCCAGAAAGAACCGGATACCGATTTGTAAAATGGGAAATTTTTCAGGGATACGGGACTTCCCTTGGATATGTAGAACCTGGCGGTACAATTCGGGTTGGAAACTCGAATGCCAGTGCCATAGCCCAGTGGGAACCACTACAGCGGCATACAGTTTCATATAACGCGAATGGTGGCTACCCGACACCATCTTCGCAGACCGTATATGACTACGGAGAAGTTATAGTCAGCGAAACGATACCCTCAAGGAGCGGGTATACAGCATCTGTATGGTGGGCAGTCGATAACGCAGGCGGTGCGCCGTTTGGTATTGCGCCGGGTTCCACGTTTAATGTCCAAACGTTCGACTGGACACTGTACGCCGAGTGGTACAAATATGAAATAGCGGTCGTAGCAGCAGATAATGTTGCGTCTGTGAGTAAAGATGTTACGGGCCTTCCATATATTTTCTACGACGGAACGACCCAAATCACAGCAACGGTGAGCTGCACGCTTGAAACAGAAGCAGGTTCCACTATCGAATTTGACGGCTGGTACGATAGTAACGGTCAGAAAGTTTCAAGCAGCCAAACTTACACGTTCTCAGACATCACCGCGCCGATAACCCTTATTGCAAAAGCAACGAAGACCGCTGGCTCTACATTCACCATTACCTACTTGCATGGAGCCCACGGAAGTGGGGAAAATCAAACCCAGCAGAAAACTTCCGGCGCATCTGTTACACTGAGAGGCGCCATCTTCACAAGAGAAGGATACACGCAAACCGGATGGTCTACTGCGGATGGCGGAGCAAAATCATACGCGCTTGGCGGGCAGTACACAAAAGATGCCGATATCACGCTATACCCGTTCTGGAAAGAAAATACGATAGACCCGTCGAAAACGTATCCCGTAACGTATTCTCCTGGAAACGATGGAACCGGTTCAGTGCTAACAGCAATAAAAGTGAAAGGCGTTCCTCTTTCTCTGGAAGGAGCACTCTTCACAAAGGCTGGATACGCGCAATCTGCATGGGCCACTTCTGCAGGCGGGGGAGCTGTATATGCTCTCGGTGGATTGTATACGGAGGATGCAGCAGTTACGCTATACCCAACATGGGGCCCACAGCAGGTCATTCAACCGGGTTCAATGATGGAATCTTCATGGCGCATGAATGACTACATGAGCCAACTCCGCACATCATTTACAAAACTGTGCAGACTTCGTTTCCTGCAACCGGACGGAAGCACGGCGTTTGCAATCGATAATAATCCAGAAAACAAACGAAGTGGAACGTTTATCCAAGGCGGAACCATCACATGTAATTTGCAGAATGGACAACGCAGAACGGCAAACGTTACGCTCTCCAACGTTGACGCTGAATATGATTACAACGTCAATAACATCTGGTTCGGGCAGCAAATCGCCATTGACGAAGGGCTTGTGCTTTCCAGCGGATATGAGTATTACATCCAGCAGGGCGTGTTTTATATTGCGGAGCCGCAAGAAACGCTCAACCCAAATATTCGGACGGTTTCTCTTCCACTGGTTGACAAATGGGCATACCTTGATGGAAGCTTGTTTGGAAGGCTTGAATCGACATACGAGGTTCCAGTTGGGACAAATATCTTTAAGCCGATAGAAGCCATCTTGCAGCTTGATAGGGGAAACGGATATCTGGTTGACCACGTTCCACCCGTATTTACCAGTTATTACAAAGGAAAAACGCAAGCATTGCCGGACGGGACGACAGCAAATTTGACGGATTCTCCCTATACGCTTCGGGTAGACAGTGACGATGGTACGTTCGCTGACGTATGCCTTGGGCTTTCAGAAATGGTGAACGCTTGGATTGGTTATGACCAAACGGGAGCACTCCGCATTGACCCATCGCAAGATGATATTGTGGATGCAAACAAGCCTGTTTTGTGGAGGTTTTCACAAGATGAAGCACAACTTCTTGGAACAACATACACGATAAAAAACACCGAAGTGTTCAACGACTATATTGTTCTCGGAGAAAAGCAAGATGACAATCCGCAAGCTGCCGGCCGTGCGCAGAATCTCGACCCAGCGAGTGATACAAACGTTAATATCATAGGCAGAAAGACGTACAGAGAAACCGCTTCCGGGTATTACACAACAACGCAGTGCCGTGACTTGGCAGAGTGGAAATTGAAACGCGCGACAGTTTTACAAAAGGCAGTATCAATTTCTTGCATACAGATGATGCACATCTCGGAGAATAACCTTGTCGAAATCGTCCGGACAGACAAACCCGGTTCTCCGGTCGAACGACATCTGATTCAAGGCTACACTCGGCCACTTGCAACCAATGGAACAATGACCATTAACGCAGTATCGGTTGTAGATTTCCCAAACGCGACAATTACAAGTTGGCCGGAATGAGAAGGGAGGTGCATACAGATGGGGGAGAAAAAATATTCACAGCTCGTGCTTAGACTTAAAACAGGAGAAACATTCTATGTAATTGGGGAAACAAAACGGTATTGGCTTTGCAAAGGAACGCAGTTCAAGAAGACAAGCCGACAAATTGATAGTGTCAAAAGACGCTCGACAAGAAAGGACATAGACGATGATTAACAGATGGTTGATTCGCAGAATGCTCGATGCCAACAGCAGCGAAACAAAAATGTGCAAATCCTCCATTGAATCCACATACGGAATCAGCGCCTGCATCCACTTCTTCTGCGGCAAGTGGATTCCACCCCCCATTGCAAAATAAAACAGAATCATTTCCTGCGCCGAAAGAGCGGTGCGGAAGAGCCGAAGAGGGCTGTGAGCGAAGCGAAAGAGGGCTGCGTTCACTGCTCTCTTTCTCTTTGCCTATACAGACAAAACGATTGGAGAAAAACAATGGATATTTTCAAAGACATCGTAACCGTCTTCGGTGGTATTACTACGATTGGCACTGTACTGGTGATTCTTGTCCGGCCAATCCGAGAGTGGGTCATGGGAGATAGCGCAGTCAAAGCTGGGATGAAGTGTCAGCTTCGTGCGGATATGCTGCACACTTATTATAAGAACAAGGATGCACAGAAAATCCGGCAGTATGAAGCCGAGAACTTCGAGTATTCGTACAAAGCCTATAAAGCCTTGAAGGGAAATTCATTCATCGACAAGATCAAGAAGGAAGTGGACGAGTGGGAAGTGGTGACGTGACATGGAGTGGAGCAAAAAAATCTTAATTTTCTCATACCTGATGCTGGGTGTCTTCATAATCATCTTTTTGACTGTTGAAGACAAAACAGCTGCTGCAACTGTTCTTTGTGGTTGGATTGTAGAATGCGGTGGTGCTACTGCGTTCTACTTCTGGAAAGCAAAGAACGAAAACCGGAGCAAGTACGCATTAAAATTCGTCCGGGAACTGGCCGACAAGTACGGCCTCGACGCAACGGCACGAATTATTGAGTCAGTTCTGAAAGACTGAGAAAGGAAATTATCATGGACTATACAAAAATCATCACAACGTTTATCGCGTTCGTTTCTGCACTGCTGTCCGCATTCCTCATCCCATACCTAAAAGAAAAAATCGGTTCGGACAAGCTGAAGAAGTGGCAGCAGATCGTCGAAATTGCTGTCCGTGCGGCAGAACAACTCTACAACTCCGACCAAGGTCAGGAAAAGAAAGCATATGTCCTTCAGTACCTCACAGCCAAGGGCATCAAATTCGACGACGCGACGGTCGATAAAATGATTGAAGCAGCGGTGCTTACACTCCACCATGAGCTTTACGGTACGTCCACTGACCAGCAGAAGGACGGTGAAGCGGCATGACAATTCAGGATGCAAAGAAGCGCCTGATTGAGACTGCCGAGGCCGAGGACGGTTATTTGGAAAAAGCAACGAATGCACAGCTCGACAGCAAAACCGCAAACGTCGGCCGAAACAACTACACAAAGTACGCCCGCGATCATGCGAAATGGGGGACGTATCATGCTCCAAAACAAGGGCTTGCTTGGTGTGATATGTTCGTTGACTGGTGCTTCATCACGGCATTTGGATTCGACCTTGGCATGAAACTGACGTGTCAGCCGAAGGGTGGTTATGGCGCTGGTTGTACGGAATCGTACAACTACTACCGGTCTGCCGGTCAATCTGTCACTCTCGCAAATGTGCAGCCGGGCGATCAGATTTTTTTTGGAAAGCCCGGAAACATGACACATACCGGACTTGTGTACAAGGTGGATAGCACGAAAATCTATACCATCGAAGGAAACACAGGATCTGGAAGCAATGTCGTGATTGCGAATGGCGGGGGAGTATTCAAAAAGTGGTATTTCCGCAATTCTTCTGCTATCGGCGGCGTTGGAAGGCCGAAATGGGAACTCGTCACAAACACTCCACAGAGCGTGACACCATCGTCAAAACCGGAATCTACGTCTGTGACCTACGCAGAGTTCCAAGGCGGCATTTTCGCAGAAATCCCATTCTCCTGCATTGACCGCATCGAACACGTCAAAATGAGCGATGCAAGAGGCGAGACGACTGGTAGCGTATCGATTCGCGCACAATGGAATGGCCGGTATCCAGACATCGTTATCAACGCCGAGCTGTTCAATTACGGAAAATACACGCCGGCCTCTGGTGTCAAGCACAAGGGAACCATGGAATATCAGGGGTGGCAACCGTTCATTGGCTTCAAGGACTACAAAACGCCCATTCAGGAACCGCGTGGAGCCGTCACATCACCAGATGCAGTTGGTGGCTATCCTGCTATGGTTCAAAACGGCACGAAGGATTTTAGCGTCCCCAGAGGGCTGGAGGGCAACAAGTACCGGACGGCGATGGGACTGCGTGGAAAGACCCTTGGGATTATTGTCACTGAAAAACAAGTCCCCATGGACGTTGTTGCAAACAAGTTCGTCAATGAGAAGTACGATTTCGCAATCAATCTTGATGGTGGTGCTTCCAGTAGTTATGTAACGCCTACAAAGGTGTGGGCGCGTCCGAACAAACTGCGTGGATTCGTTGCAATCTGGTTGAAGGGTGGAAGCGGAAACTACTTGAGCAAGCGGCAATACGGAAACTATTACGCGCAGACGAAGCCAATAAAGTCGGAAGCATGGATAGAAACGGACAAAACAGCATCGAAAGGTGTCAAACTGAAAGTCATGGCGAATGGGCTGAACCTTCGCGCTGCCGCTACTACCAGCAGCGAAATTCGATTCGTACTCAATTTTGGCGAACTGGTCACATGGTATGGGTATCAGACGAAGAACTGGTACTATGTGCGAACAGCCAGCGGAAAAGAAGGATACGTCAGCAAAAAATACGTCAGGAAACTGTGATAGCGGAGGGAGCACACAATGGACGAAAATCAGGAAATGAAACGGTTTGCGGACAGACTATGGGAATATTTCAAACCTAAAATTGAAGAACTGACACGTTCCAATGTGTGGTACTTCCGCGCTCAAGTTACGAAACCGGCACTGGATGGAAAAATCACGGTGCAACGTCCGTTCGATGGGGAAATTGCGCTCCCGTATGTGAGCAGTATGGAAAACGCTGCGATTGGGACTCAAGTCACTGTGTTTGTGTTTGGTTCCAGCATGACAAACGCCGTCATTTGTGGAAATGGTTCATTGAGCATTCTTGGCGGAAGCCCATCGTCTGGCGGCGGAGGTGGTAGCGCCGAAAACGCTGTTCTCTATGTCGCACAAATACTGAGTGCGGCACAACAATCGCAGGCAAGAAACAACATCGGCGCAATTTCTGCTGATGAACTTTCTGGAAAACAAGACACGATTGAAGCAGCTGGGCTTCTGAAAGGGGACGGGAACGGCGGCGTAACAGCCGCTGTTCCCGGAACAGATTATCTTCAGAGCGCACCTGTTACCTCTGTTGATGGGGAGACGGGTGCTGTTGACCTGTCTAAGTCCTATGCAACCCCGACTCAGCTTGCAGAGAAGCAGCAGAAAATCATGGTCGATGGGATTCTGGAAGGTGACGGGAGTGGAAATGTTCAAACTGCTACGACCCTAGAAGGAACTCTGGTTGAGTATTCTGGTGGCGGAAGTGGCACGACGGATTATAACGGACTGGAAAACAGACCGCAGATAAATGGTGTTACACTTGAGGGGAACAAGACATCATCTGAGTTGGGCTTGTATGGTACGGAAAATGCGCCGCCATACCCAGTAAAATCCGTTGACGGAGCAACCGGTGCAGTGGTTACAAATGCGGTCAAGATAACAAGCCAGAATCTTACTGCTAATCAGAAGGAACAAGCCCGGACGAATATCGGGGCAGGCACGTCGAACTTTAGCGGTTCGTATAATGATTTGAGCGATAAACCTGACCCATATACACTGCCTATTGCAAATAGCACCACTTTAGGAGGCGTTAAGCCTGTTTCTAAGACAGACAGCATGACACAAAGCGTCGGCGTTGATGAGAACGGAAAACTCTATACATCACCGGGGAGTGGCGGTGGCGGAACTTCCGGTGCTGTTACAAGCGTTAATGGTAAAACCGGAGATGTCGAACTCACTGCGTCCGATGTCGGCGCATTGCCATCGGATACAGAACTTCCTACACCATTCATTGTCGGCTGCGGCATTCACTCTGAAAATACCTATGATAAGAGTGTCACACACACAAAGACGTATGATGAAATCCTTGCCGCTTACAAGGCTGGGCACTCGTGTTACGCGAGAGTGAAACTCTTTGGGGCATCCAATACAGAAATCGTGCTTCTTCCACTTGCAGATTTGGATGAAGCGTTTGGGTATGTCGATTTTGCTTTAACAAAGATGACGCAGGGTGACACACCGGAAGAACTGATGATTTATTACGTCCATATTGACGCGGATGGCAGTGCAGAGGGCTACTGGGGTACACGATATACGTTGTCAGGCAACGAAAACTTCTTGAGCGTAAATGACACAGTAGCAGGTAGTTATATCAACATTCAGTCAGCAATGACAGCTGGGTCTTTGCTGAAAGTGACAGCTGTTGACGCAGATGGAAATCCGACCGCACTTGCTGCGGCGATTCCGGGGACGGACTATATGCCGGCTGTCCCAGTTACCGCATCAGATAATGGAAAAACGTTGAAAGTCGTCAATGGTGTATGGGCAGCATCAAATTGATGGAGGAATGAATAACCATGAGATTATTGACAGTTGGCGGGAAAGTGGTTTCAGTCGGCGGAAAAGCCATCGAAATACCTGACTCATCTGGCGGAGCATATCAAATCGCAGTGGAAACGAGCGCAGGTGCAACCGTCACAGCAACAAAGGGAACAACAACGGTTTCTGGAACAGCAGACACCAGTGGAAATTGCACACTGACAGTCTATGAACCGGGTCAATGGACAATCACAGTTGTAAAAGATGATTCTAGCATATCAAAAGAAATCGAAGTTGGAACACAATCTCTCCAAATTTCTTTCGCACCAGACGCGGTTTTTTCCAACAATACATGGGGGCAAGTCATTTCAGCTTGCCAATCTGGGCAGGTTCCAAGCACATGGTCTGTTGGGAACAGTTTGCCAATGCTTATCGGGGGCACAAATTATCAGGTGGACATCATCGGTAAGAGCCATGATGATTACGCTGATGGTTCTGGAAAAGCTCCACTGACGTTCCAATTACATGACTGCTATGATACGGGTTACGGCATGAATAATACAGAAACAGTTGTTGGCGGCTGGCAGAGCAGTAAAATGCGAACAGAATATCTGCCGTCCATTCTGGCGCTTATGCCGGAAAGCGTTAAAAACGGCATCCGAGAGGTCAGCAAAAAGAGCGCAGCAACAGCTTCTTCTATTGTAACCTCGGCGGACAAACTGTTTCTGCTCTCGGAAATTGAGATTTTCGGCAGTCGGGTCGTATCCGCTGCAGGCGAGGGGGAAAAGTACAGCTATTACACCACCGCAAATAGAGTGAAGACAAAGAACGGAACCGCAACAATATGGTGGGAGCGGTCACTAAACTTTGCAGGTGCGGGTGGCTTTGGCTTTGTAGGGTCTTCCGGATCTGCAAACGGCGGTGAAATCACAGGACTGTATGGCGTGAGCTTTGCGTTCTGCTTCTGAGCAAAATAAGAACCGGGGGATAATTGAATCCCTCGGTTCTTTGTATGTTAGTCGTAATCTTCATCAAAATACATGACACCATCTTCAACGGAATCGAAGATTATTCTGTGTTTATTGCCCTCTACTTCCAATGGCGTGCTGTTCAAAAGCACTGCACCTCTCCGATGATGCGGCAACATTAACGCTGCTGCACCTACACTTTCGGCCTCGACCGTGAGTTCTTCATTATCCTTTTCGTCGTACACAACAAGGAATGTGTAGCGGTTCTTGACCACATTCGTGCGGAGTTTACCTCCCATAAATTCACTCCCTATACGTTGATATTAGATTTGAGCAGCAAGGCGGGGCGAATGCCGTACGAGTAGGATGCGTTGCTGTAGTAGTAGCCGCCATTGGAGTAGACGAGCCACACGATGCTGGTGCCGTCGGTGTCCGGGGAGCGGAGCCACCGACACGCCCAAGGCGTGACGAGCCAGTACCAGTCATCCTCGTTCAGCGGGATCAACTCCTTGAACTGGCCGTACTGCCAGAACGTCAGGGGCGCCGCCTTGACCGTGATGGTGCCGTAGCTCTTGCTACGGTCGGTGCAGCTCAGATCCACCTCAAACGGGAGAATAGCTGCGGCCTCCTCCGAGGTGCGAGGCAGGGCCTCCACCCACTTGTCGATGCGCTCCTTCAAGGTGGAGCAGGTGTAGTCGTTGCGGTTCTCCGCATAGTCCTTGTCGTTGAACGGGCAGGACTCCTTGCTCTGAGCCAGCAGGACGAACGCAACGCCGTCACCCTGAAGCAAAACAACGAATCTCTCACCTGCGAACTCAAAAGTTTTTCCGGGGATGATCTCTGAAAGTTTCTTCATGGCTGCCTCCAATTCTCTATTTAAATCTCTCTTAATCCTCCTGGCATAACATCAAAAATGCCGGCCGCGCCTTTTCCTTAATCTCTTTTTGCACATCTTCCGTTGCAAACTCGTGCGTGAAAACTGGACGCTGCAAAAGCCGTTCCACATAGTTGTGAAACTCCCAAAAGCCACACATCAACACGCCAGTATAAGCCGATACGATAAGGCGTTCCTGTTTCGTCATAATATCCACTCACTCTTTCCAAACATTTGCGACAGTGAATGTCATGCGCAGCCGACAGTTGACATCGGCGAACGTTACCATGTCGGCCAGCTTGTACATTTCTGAAATGCGATTGCGGATGCTGTCATTGAGAATACTGACTGGAAGAGGGAAGTCAACGTAGACGAACGTATTCTGCTCACGCAGTCCCAAATTATCCGCGTGCCACGGGGTACGCATTGCCTTGGAAATCGCTGCCGCGTGTTCCTTGAGTTTGCTGTATACCTCGACCTTCTCAGGAACCATCTCTTTCCCACGGAATGCCTCATTCTTCGCTGCCATTGCAGCCACCATATCCTGAATATCCATTGCCATTGTGTTTGCCTCCTATAATTTTTGATTTGCCCGTGAGGGCTTACAGTTATGATTCTACCGGGAAATCAGTTTTGTCCCGCCCAGATTAAAGAATTTTTATCGGACGGAATTTCTGAATGTGCATCAAGCGGTCTGCTGCTTCTGCTATCCACATCACATCTTCTGATTCCAGAAGACTATTCAACGCGTCTCGTGCTGAAGAACGCCGGAGGGCGGTAAGGATGTCATCGTCATCGTGAAACTCAGCTGAAATCCTTGCTAGGTTCTCAGCGGATTTCCCTGAAATGCCGAGTGTAGCAGCTGCAACTTGAATGTTTTGCTCAACGCTTTCAATATTTGTTACACCTAGCAGCCAGTCCGTAGATACGCTGAAGTATTCTGCGATTTTTGCGATATTCTCCCAACTGGGCTGTCCAGAACCGTCACAGTATGCAGATACAGACTGTCTTGCCTTCAGACCGAGATAATCCGCTAATTCTTGCTGCGATACAGTTCTGTTGATTTTCCCTGCGTCTCCACGCATGAGCCTACGAAGACGATTGGGGAATGGCTTGTAATAGTTGTCTGTGTAATTGAGTTTTTTGCGCGGCATATTATATACCCCTCATTTCCCACACATTCCGTGCCACGATTTTTACTGCGTCATCAACAATTTTGATATCTCGTTCGAGGTTCAGCCCGTAGTTATAGCCCATATCGTTTGCATTCGGGTCGAGTTTGTAATCGAAGCTGAACCGGATGGACGAACGTGCGCGTTCCTCAGAATATCCGGAAGCGAGAAGCACACGGGACGGGGCGTTATCTCCGCTAGAACACGCTGCGCCGGAAGAAACCATCAATCCGTCAGCCGCAAGGCGCAGGACAAGTGCGTGGTTCTCGATGTCTGGGAAGGAAACGTTTGCAATGTACGGAGATTGCATGATTTCATTTCCCTTGTAAAGCAGTCCATTAAGCTGTGCGTCCGGTACTTCGTTCATGATACCATCAATCAGGCGGTCATGCAAGGTGGCTGCTGCATTTTTGAACTCTTCTATATGGTCTGTCCTGAACACTAATGCTTCTGCAAATGCGGCTGCGAGTGGAACAGAAGGCGTTCCAAAATGGAAATTCGTTGTGATTGATTCTGGATTTCGCGCAATCAACACGCCGATTCCAATCGGAGCACCAAACTTGTGGCCACCTCCGCAAATGAAGTCTATTCCGCTTTCACGAAAGTTGATTTTTTGCTTTCCCATGGCTGCGGTACAGTCGGAGAACGTCAAATCATACCCTGAAAAGGCACTTCTCAAATCATAGATTTCACCGGTTTCGTTGTTGGTGTGAATATGCACAAAACCACGATTACCATTCCGGCGGTCACTATATACCTTGCGGTCTGTCATGCTGGTTACGGCTGCATGTTCTATTTTCGTTACATAGATCTTTTTACATGCTTCCGTCATTCTCGTGATTGCAATCCTGCAAGCTTCTGTTGCAGAGGAAACGAAGAACACTTGATCTGAGTTGCACTTTAAGCACTGCGCTACAGCTTCACGGGAAGCTTCCAACGCATTTCTGGCACTTTGCCCAAAAGAATGTAAAGAGTTTGGATTCCCCCACGCTGCCGTTGATGCTGCATTAAAAGCTACTTTCGCACATTGAAGTGTGGGCGAAGTAGCAGCATGGTCAAGGTAGATCATTCTCCCACCTCAATATTCTTCGGCCAACGCGGCAGCGCAGCGGCGCAAATCTTCTCATAGATTTCTTTCTGTGCAAGCAGCGTATCACGTTCCTTCTGAAGCACACGATATGCGTCTTTTAACCCAAACGGTTCGTTAATTGAAACAATGTTGTTTTCCTCCCCTAACTCTTTTGGAGCGGCTGAAATGTAGGACGTGGAAACGGAAAGACCCAAGGAAACGATAACCGCTTGGTCAACAAGTTTCATTTCGTCAGCTGTCAGCGTGCAAAAATAGTTTTCCAAACGTTCCTTGTCAACTGTGTAGACAGCCTCGCAAAGCGCAGTAGACTGCTTGCCCATCGTTTCAATGGAAACGTGTGTAGGCATCGGCTTTTTCTCGGCAGTTGTTAAATAAACTATTTCTACAGTTTCGGAATATGTATTGTTCTTGTCGTTGCTGACAATGATTGCGGGGCGATTTTTTCTCGCTTCTGAGCCGACAGCAGCATAGTCCTGACGAACCCAGAAAATGTCGCCCCGATGGATTCTTATATCCTGCATAGAAGTGTATCCTTTCTGTATTTTTCAATATGTATAGGGGCTGTGAAGCCCCATGAATTATTTTGCAACTGCGTTTTTTAGAATGCTGCTCGGAGAGAATTTGACCGAAAAACGGGCTGGAACCTTGATGTTTTCACCGGTCTTCGGATTCCGCGCATCTCTGGCCTTCTGATACTTCGCAGCAAACTTACCGAAGCCTGCGATGGTGACATCTTCGTGCGAAATAAGAGATTCTTCAATCGCTTCAAAAACAGCATCGACAGCTTCAAGGCTGGCGTTCTTCGGCATACTGGTAATGCTGGAAACCGCCTGAACGAGTTCTTCCTTGTTCATGTGTAATCCTCCTTTCTCAAGAATGAATGGTGGGCCGTGTAGGTGTCGAGCCTACGACCGAGCCGTTATGAGCGGCTTGCTCTACCGTTGAGCTAACGGCCCATCTATGACCGGCTTAACGTACCGGACGTGAGGTTTTGCGCGCAAACCAACGGCAAATTAGGTGGTTGCACACCGGCGCTTAACTCTCGGCAGTGTATAAAGCGTTCCCAAATATGCTGCCAAAGCTTGGAGTTATTATCCTCGTTCCCAAGCGTAACGAGCGGTGATGGCGGATTAATCCGGTTCGACCATTAGTGAGTCTTTCCCGGCAAGCTGAACGGAGCTTTCCAAAATGGACTTGTGCCGTCTCTACGAAGGTCTATATCCGCTTGACCTTTACATTTTAGGCCGAAACGCGCAAACGGCTTTTACTGCGCTGTCGGCACAAGTGTTACCTTGCCCCGGTGGGTTTTCACCACTATATTCTGTTAGTTTCGGTAGCCCACGCATCAAGCGCAGGAAATATGATGGCTGTTCATCAAACTCCATTTAACTACAGCTGGTATGGTCATTCAAAAGATTTTCATCTAAGATCACTGCGTAGCACCATCATATTTTGCAGCGTAGCTCCCTATCCCGTTTTCTGGCCCATATAGCTGCATTTTTGCCTCGTTCTCCTTTGACGCTGTGGGTCAGCGTCTTTAGCCGGTGGAGCTACGCTCCACGATCACGCTATTGCGTGCGTGAATGGATAGCTGTATGATTCCCACCATGTTAATTTGTCGCGCGGAGAACCCCAACGGGCGGCTATGGCAGAGGTAGCAGGATTTGAACCTGCGAATATGGGAGTCAAAGTCCCATGCCTTAGACCGCTTGGCGATACCCCTGTATGCAGGCTCATGCAGCGGCGTCCCGCCGAACCAACCTGTAACCTTGACCAGAGCAGGCCCCAGTCGAGTAAGCGGCATTTCCGCTTAAAGCATGATTTGATGATTCCTTCTGAGTGGGGAGTTCCCATTTCGCTTGTTTACTCCCGAACTTCGCTATCGGCTATATCAACCCGACGACACCGCTGCCAGATGCGGAGGTTTCATTCCATCGGGGGAAGTCATCCGATGGCGGGCATGGTGCGAAGCGCCTTATCTGCGTCATTTAAACGGCGTTTTCTCTACATCGGCCGTAGCAGCTGATACTAACCATGCAGATTTGCAGACTTCGCTGGTGCGGCTCGGCAGAATCGAACTGCCTCGGATCAGTTGCTCGTCGCTGCCCTTTACCAAATGCCGCGTGTTGCCACACTGACGCAGTGGCTGCGGAGGGTTGAACTTTATTTGTAGAAAGCGCCACGACTCCCACAAAAGGGCGCTTTGGTGGATGCGGCGGGGATTTGAACCCCGCATGGTGCAGACAGTATGCGACGAGCTTTATTCCCGTCCGAGGTAACTACTTAAACCCCAATAGGTTTGAGTGTGCCGCGCTTTCCTGCACCGCATACCCTTGCTGCCTTTTCCATTCGGCCACGCATCCATTTTGGCCGTCTTCCACGCTTAGATTGTCACATCACGGAAATCTTCCCGGAACCATTACGTTGTGGGCTCTACGTTCTCTCGAACCTCGATCCACCTACCGTGCAGTTTTCAGCGGGCATTGTCATTCTTTGTGGGGTGAGACGGGAACCGCCCACATCAGCCGGGAGCGACCCGGCAACTGGTGGAACCGACCAGACTCGAACTGGTGGCCTCCTGATCCCAAATCAGGCGCGCTACCAACTGCGCTACGGCTCCATATTGGCGGCAGATGGAGGAGTCGAACCTGACCGTTTGGGGACTCGGACCCCGCTGCACCTCCAAGGATAACCGTTACCCTACTCGCCGTTCACACATACATTTCCACGCCCCATACTTACGCCCCCGCTTCTTCGAGGTAGCTGGCAGTTTCCTCGATGCTGTCATACGCCGAGTTCAGGTTCTCCAGCGCCTGCTCTGCAAGCTCGTATCTTTCCGAGCCTTGCAGGTTCTCAGGGATGTTGTCGAGGTACTCCTGCTCCTCATCCCTCAGCTCCTCAACCGCCGACTGGATGTCGTACAGGTCGCTGACCACCTTCTCGATGGCTTTCCGTCTTGCTTTGTTCATGTACTTGCTCTCCTTTCAGATAACTCCGCCATCGGCGGTGATGATGAAGTAGCAGTCACACTTTTCGTAGCCGCCGCAATACTCGTTCCCGGCTTCGTCAATCCACAGCGGGTAGTGATGCTTGTCATCAATCCCGTAGTGAACATCCGGCAGGCGCTTCAGCTTTCCTACCACCTCGAAGCCGACCGACTTGGCATATTCTCGAACGGTCATCTCTGCTTCCTCCTGCTATGGTAAGTCAATCAGAAAATTGACCGGAGTGAGAAAAAGTTGTCTGCGTCTCGCTCCGGCTTTACCTCCCGCTCAGTCGATAGGGATGAGATCGCTTTCGCTCCATCCGATCTCGTCGTTCTCGAACTGCTCTAAAGCGTAGGCTCTCCATTCCTCATCGGTCGGCTGGTAGTCGTAGTCCAGCTCGTCGTCTTCCGACAGGTCTTCGTTCAGCCAGTCGATAACGTCTTCACGGTCTACATATACCATGCCCTCGACACGGAAATAACGGGTGTCATCGCTCATCTGGCTCCCTCCTTTCTATCAAGCTCTGCGGGCTTGGTCCGCCCACGCCGCCGCTTCCTCGAAGGTATCGAAAAAGTCCCGGTACTCGTCGCACATCCGGTTCTCCTCCATCGTGCTTTCCGGCTTGGTTACGGCTTCCACCGGGAAGATGTTGGTCTTCACTTTGCCGTTGTCGAAGAACTTGGTGCTTACGCCCCAATACTGCGTAGTCTTCTTCATCTTCACTCCTCCTCATCGTCCCAGTCGGGCAGGCTGTCGAGATATATTGCACGGAATTGGCGTTCGTCACCGCACTATGAGCCTTTAACCAAGCCTGCTCTTTGTCTGTTTCCCGAATTATTGAACAGCAGTCAACGTTGCGTGTTACGCGCGATATTCACCAACGATTTTTGCCCGCGCTGTTGTGTTTGGCGTACCAGCGCAACGAGGACTTTCATGGGTTCCGATTTTCTACACAGCGGCACGCTTGTGCGAACTAGCCAAACTCGGATGGTATCTCAACACCTTTCGATGATGAAATCTTTTAATACTTTGACCGCATATTCAATCTGCGGCCGGATGGACTCATAGCGGCCCGAATACAGAATCTGATTGATACAGAGGACGCTATCCATCGCATTCTGCACGTCCTTGTTAGTGCTGTCAACTGCCGCGTAGACCGGCAGATTGTCTTTCTGAATTACAGCACGATACCATGTGTTGAAACCAGTGTGTATGTCTGTACATCGGGAATATCCGGCTTCAAAGCCTGCACTGTACACCTCAAACAGAAGCGATTTAAGCTGCGCGTCGCTGAAATCAACCGACCTGATATCGTTCATGCTCCCGACCCCGTGTATCTGTACTTGCACGTTTTCCACGGCTCGACGCACGATTCAAATATGCAAACAGCACCTGAATATCCGGGCTTTCTGCAGTATTCGCACATCAGCTCTGGATACAGCACCTTCATTGCGAAAAAGAGCCGCGCTTCGTCAGGACCGACAAACATCGGCTTTCCTTCGGGAGCATAGTGCCGGATCTGAACCGGAATCTCATCCCGCGAGTCGTAGTAGCTGACAGAAACCGGGCGCGATGCACTGTCTACAACAACGTAGACGTTTTTTGTGCCGTTGGTTAAGTAACGAATATCAAGACTCATGATTTACCTCCATTTGAATCAAATTTGTTTCTGATCTTTTCCAGCGATTGGTTGAACGCAAACTTCCTAGCAGCAGAATTTCGGTCTTCAAGTTTTGGAACGTAGACTTCTTCTCCACAACTTATACAACAGGGTCTATTCTCAATATAGCTGAAACGCACCCCACAAACATTCACTCTCACGCGCTGAAGCTTTATCGAATACTCTGTCGTCTTACCGCACCTGATGCAGTACGCTGTGCCATTATCACTCATCTTTGGTTCGCCTCTACACATCTACGGACGATTTCTATGTACCTTCTTGCTGCTTCTTCGATATCATTCAATGCGGACTCTTGCAGTTTTCCGGCATCTTCACTCATGCCCTTTAGGATGGCAAGTTTTGAAATATCAGAGTATTCACAAAGACATTGATCGTGGCGTCTTTTTGCAAACCTTCTGTATCGAATGACGTCTCTGACACGAAGAAACGTTACCTTTTTCCGGATGAAATCTTCCCCTCTGTTGTAATACAGCAAATCCAGATCGATATCCCATTTGTTTGGGGAAATGAGATAGTAAGCGTAGAATTCTTCAAAAGTCAGGTGTGCATGGCCGTCGTGCTCGTCACCGAAAACATCACAGCTGATTTCGCATTCCACATAAAGGACAAGTGGAAGTACAAAGAAGAGACTTCCAAGAAGAACAACAGGAATTATTTCTACGTTCATAAGTTTCCTCCATTTTGTCACAGCCAATCACTCTTGGCCCCCAGAACCGCCATTACTCAACGCCTAGACTCGGCATTGCGCCGTTGGTCTGCGTCGCCACACCAGTTTTTCTTCCATCTTTCACGCCTCACAGCGAGCCGTATGGAAGCCAAGAGGGATTGACCACGGAACTTTTCAGCCCTGCGCCGGTGCATCGGTCGCATCCGTTTTTTTTACACATTAAGCCGGAGCCAGCTAATTAAATTCGCAATCTGTCGTACTTGCACTACCTACAGATTGAGCGGATGGCCGGATATATCCTTTCACCAAAGCCTTTGGAACTTCAAAACTTTCCCTGGGCCCGCCGTAATGCCCATTTGGAGTGCGTGAGGAGAATCGAACTCCCACCATCAGATTGGAAGTCTGAGGTTCTGCCATTAAACTACACGCACATGTTTCCCATAGCCAAGCTTCCCAGCTTGGAGCACCGGAATCTCTAAAATGTTCCGGCGAGCGCCTGCGCTTACATGGGTGACGCTTTTCTTCATTAGAAAGGAGGCCATATGCCGTGCCGCAGAAAAATCGAAAAAAACTGCGGCATTGTGGTGGAAATCGGATTTGAACCGATACCGAGTGGACTATGAACCAATCAGTGCGCCATTGTTCCACCTTGTATCCGGGCTTGTTTCAAACCCGAATAACTCTAGTTTTCTTGGTTTTTCTTCCCGACATTCTTGCTCCCGGAGTCTTTAGTTTTCTTGGTTTTTATCACGCTATTCCCGGCTGTGGTATTTGTTTCAACCGGAGTGTTCCGAAAAAATCATCGCCGGCAGCCTCCAATTTGTCAATGTTTCTCCGCGCCTGACGTTCTTTTTCATCCTGCACTACTTTTGTTAAGCGTCTGTTTTTTCGACTCGTCAGTTTTCCAGAATAAACTTGCGTCGTAGACACTGACTCGTGTCCAAGCTTTGCTTGCAGTTCCTCGAAGGTCATTCCGCTGTTCAGATCGAGCCTTGCTCCGACATGCCGCAGATCGTGGGAACGAATCATGTCTACACCAGTGACAGCCTTTACATGCCTCCGAACGATGTCTGACAGCCATTGCCGAGTCCCTGCGTGCCATTCTTCACCTTTGTTGTCACCTTTGAATTCAAATGTTGCCTCTGTCCCAAAAAGCGGATCTGTGCTATCGACAGTCACTGGTCGGATTCCACTGTTCAGATACATGCGGATAGCAGTCTGGGCGATGATAGGAAAGTCCACTTGACGGAATTTGTCTCCTTTTCCGTGTTCGACGGTCAACTCTGCGTTTTCCCAATCGAGATCGTTCGGAGTTAGCGCCAGAAGTTCACTGTTCCTGATTTCTGTTGTCAGAAGCAAAATAACAATGGCGTAGTTTCTCGGCCAGAGATATGGACGCTTGAGTCCTTTCGGTGGATTGTTCCTCCATAGCAGCAAAACCTGTTCATCGGTCAGAAGCTGGTCATACGGGCGTTTCTCCAATTTCCTTGTGTCTGGCATCAGGAGTTTTGAAACTGGGTTTCGGTCGTACCAGCGGTTTTCACCGAGTTCTTCGGAGCTGGCGAAATTGTACAGGGCAGAAAGAACCGTCAGGTATTGCTTGATTGTAGTTGGTTTCTTGCCGTCCCTGCGCAGCTGATCTCGCCATGCTTGAATGTCCGTGAAGCTTTCTTCTCGTCTGTCCCACAATTTGTTTTCCAACATGAAATCGGAAAACATTTTGAACACAAACTCTTCGTTTTGAATTGTTGTTTCAGAACGGCCTATCGCTCGAAGGTTTTCTTCGTATGCAATCATTACTGACCGGAATTTTTCATAGGCGCTTGGAAATCCCATATGAAATCCTCCTTACATTTTTCATTATACTCCTAGGGGCAAATGTTTTTTTACATTCTTATGTCAACCGCCTAAATCTGTGCGGCCCATCTCCTTGACAGTCCACGCCTCGCCGTTGCAACTCATCCCGATTCGTCACTTAGCTGCTCTTTGCCGTTGCTTTTCAGCGCGAAACCGTGCGACACCTCTCGGTTCCATGCCGCCGCTATGAATGCCTGTGACTCGCATGGCCTCCGCTCTGCACCGCTTTTATTCGCAACGCATATCCTTTGCATTTCGCTGCTTGACGTAGCCAACCTGCACCACTCCAATGCTGCACAACTCAAAACACTTCCATGACTTGACATGCCGTTTCACTGCGTAACGACTCAATCCGTATCGCCGCCCAGCCGTTGCTAATCAAAACCACGCTATGCCGTCACCGCGCTTTGCCATTGCAATTCCAAGCCAGACCTCACCTTGCCTTTCCATAGCTCTACTAAACTCCGATCCGCTGTTCCATGGCTACCCGTTGCTCAACTAATCCGCCGCTCTGCTTGACTGCGCGATACACTTCCATTGCTTTTCAACGGTGTTCTCAACTATCCTTTGCCGTCGCTATGATTATCAGGTCGATACACTTCCGTTGCAGTGCCATGCCGTGCCACTCAATTCCATTCCATTCCAACGCAAGACAGCGCTTCGCGTTTCCGTTGCTAACCAGCGCATTTCTTTGCTGTTCCATTGCCGGGCAGTGCGAGGCTGAACAAGTCCTTTGCTTCCCGTCACTAACCCCCGCATCGCCCTTGCGTTTCTGTGCGCGGCGACTCTTTACTTTGCCATTCCTTTGCTATACCTTGCCAGACCGTACTTTGCCTCGCCTCCGCTACGCATTGCTCAACCCAACCTTGCCGTTGCTTTTCCGGGCGCATCGAGGCGACTCATTTCGATACCCAGCCATCGCGTGTCACTGTTTCTCAATACTTCGCCTTCGCTATGCGAAACATCTCCAAGCCACTCCGTTGCAGCACCACGCCAGTCTCCACTTTTCCATTGCGTTGCCGAGATACGAATCGCCCCGCAAAGCCTCTGCTGTTCTTCTGATTCCAAAACAGAACTCGGCCTGCCCTATGCAGTTCTTGACTGTGCGGCGCTCCACCTCTCCGCTGCTATGCCTGGCCCCACTCCGCCCGGCACTGCATCACTCTGCTTTTCCTTTGCTGTGCGCCGCCCGGCACCGCGTACCCGCGCCGCTGCTTCGCTCGGCGGGCCTATCAGCCCGCCTTTTCCTCCGGGAAGAAGTTCGCCTCCTGCATCATGTAACCGAATTTCTCTGCCGTGCCGCCGAGGTTGTTGCCTTCCTCGTCGAGCATCTTGTAGACGAAACGGCCCTTGCCGGAGTTACGCCACTGACCGAGACCACGGAAGAATCCATTGTCCAGCCACTCCATCAGCAGTGCTTCGTGCGCCGGGTCTGCGAGTGTTACACCGAATTGAATCGTGCTTCCAGCCGGGATTTCCTCGGAGTTTGCGAGGCTCACGCGCTCACCCTGCGCAGTCTGCGCACGGAGCGGCCGCTGGCATTCGCCGATTTCTCCGTTGACGTTGATGGAAATTGCGCGGGGGAAGGGGAAGATCATACCGTCGATGACCTTCTTGAATGCTTTCAGTCCGCTGGACTTTGTGTACTTGGCACGGGCGAGGGCGCTGCAAGTGTCTTTGAAAAAGCCTTTAATCTGGTAATCCCAGAATACGGGCTTGCCATCGACACGGGGGGAATACCGTCATTGCCTTATCAGCTACAGCTTCCGCGCCGATTGCTGCAACCTCATCTTCGATTGTGTTTGCGTCCGGAGACTTGGACGCGATAAAGTCACGCGCCACATTCTCGTTGCTCGGCCAGGTGCCCAGCACCGGCTCAATGAACGTGAGCTTGATGTACCGTCTGATCGCCTTGGTCTCCTGTGCTTCCTTAGTTGCCTTTGCCATTTTGAATTACCTCCATAAAATAATTGTTGTTGTGGGATTGCTTACATTTACTCTTCTACCGGGATTCTGGATTTGTCCCAGAAAACTTACGTTTTTCTCGATTTAGTGGCAGTTTGGATTTTCCTTTATGCGGCATTTTACCGTTGTCGAAACATTTCATGTTCTCTGCGGTCGATTGCATCAAGCCTGCGAGTGAGATTTTGGGTGAGCCACAGGTCTTTCGGTGTGTACTCCGACGCATCTTCGCCGGTCTGCAAATAGAAGCCGTCTCTCACAGCTTGAGCTATTCCGTAATCTGCTCGGCTTTCCCGCCAAGCATCGATCACCTTGACCTTGTATCGTTGAAGCTGTTCAATGGTCATCATTTCAATGTCCTCTGAAACAAGCCGTTTTGCCTGTGCTATTTTCAACGTTCTATCTCACCGCTATCTTGCGTGGACTTACAGTCATCTTGCGGAACACACGCTTGCTCACAAGTGGCTACGAATGCTGGCCAAAATGCTTGCAGCATATCTTCGGACCAGTTGAACTTTGCACCGCACACGGGACACTGCGTCGGCATATCCCCGCACTCGTCACACACGATACTGGAGTGACATTTTGCACAGAACAGTTCACCGTACTGCTCAATGAGTTTCCATCTGCTATCCATGTCAGCCTGCCTCCTGAACGGACTTATATCCGTAGTAGTTTGCGACGATGAGCTGCCCGGACGCGCGGACATAGATCTGTGAACGCTGTCCCATTTCAGATACCTCCGTACATCAGATCAGCGACGCGAACGTCGAACGTTTCCTCGAACCAGTGCCAAATTTCCTCCCGATTTGTTCCGGCCGGGAACCCGTGCCATGCTTCCTCGATGCACTCTGTTTCCGGGTTCATCGGCACATCGCCGAACTCGTTCCATAATTCCTCGATTTTCTTCATTGTTTTTGGCCTCCTGTATGGTGTTTTGTCTTACACCTATGTTTCTACCGAAAAAATGGATTTGTCCCACTTCCAAATAAATTTCCTATCGAAAATCATGCTCAAGGAAGTCCTCACAAGCGCGTTCATGGTTGAGAAGCCCTTTTCTGGCCTTTTCGTATAAGGCTTTGGTAAACTCTACTTCACGAGAAAGCTCGCTATCTTCCGGAGAAAAGCCCGCTTTGTCACGCGCAGAATTCAGCTTCTCTCGCAGGAGCTCGCATTCCTTTTCACGGATGTTCTTCTCCTTCTCAAGCAGAGAAGCGATGGTTGAAAGTGTCGCATATGTCATTCCTCAATACCCCCAATCTTGAATGACCTTTCCATCTTTGACGAGCCTCGGAAAGAACTTCCCGCCCGTTGCCTCATCCATTTTCTTCGCGGCCTCCCGCGCCTGATCGACACTTTCAAATTTTCCAATCAGAGCGGGGAAGTCGGAATAGCTGTCGTACAACGTGTACAACCGCGCACCTCCGTTCAAACCGTCGCAAGCACACCGCTCGTGATGAGCAGCGTGGCGGCTGCGGCAAGCGAGGATACGACGATCACGATGGAAGCAACACAGCGACGCTTGCGTTCCAAATACCGTTTGTACGCCCTCTGTGCGTTCCTGGCGCGTACAACGTCTGCGTGGTGACACACCAAGTGGCTGAAAACATCTTCTGGGGTGAGTTCCGGCACATAGACCAGATCGGTTGATTTTTTGCTTTTCATTGAATTTTTCGTCCTTTCTCTTTCTATTTATGCGTATTTCTACGGTTTGCTATCTACCGAATATCTGTGTTTGTGACACTCCCCACGGCTAAATCCGGGGGATTCTCGTTTCGCCGACTGCCGCGCCGTAGTTGCGTCTTACATAGTCTCCACGAGCGTATAGGTTCGGGCGTGTCCCGCCCTACCGTATGTTTAGACTAGGCCAACAGGCGCAAGCCCTCACTCAAAATGTTCTTTGCGGCATTTACATCCCGGTCATGGTGTATCCCACATTCAGGGCACGTCCATTCACGCACGGCCAGATTCTTCGTATCGGTATTCCGATACCCGCAGCAGGAACATAACTGGCTAGAAGGGAAGAACCGGTCAATCTGTATGACTTTCTTCCCGTACCACGCGGCCTTGTACTCCAGCTGCCGCCTGAACTCGCCCCACGCTGCGTCGTTGATAGACTTCGCTAGATTATGGTTCTTGACCATGTTCTTCGGTTCTAAGTCTTCGATGCAGATCACATCATTCTCACGAATGAGCTGTGTTGACAGCTTGTGCATCATGTCGCTGCGCTGGTTTGTGATATGCTCATGCAGCCGTGCCACCTGAATCCTCGCTTTTTCGCGCCGGTTACTCCCCTTTGATTTTCGGGAGAGTTGCCGTTGCAATCTGGCAAGTTTCTTCTGGTTCTTGGCTAAATAGCGCTGGTTCTGGTATTCCATCCCTTCGGACGTGATTGCGAACGCTTTCAGTCCCATATCAACGCCGATCACAGCACCGGTCTTCGGCAATGGCTCGATTTCAACGTCAGTGCAGCAGAGTGATACGAAATATTTGCCGCTTGGATTCTGTGATACTGTGGCAGAGAGGATTCTACCCTCAACCTTTCGACTGATACGGCATTTGACTTTTCCCAGTTTCGGCAGTTGAACTGCATTGTCAAAAACTCTGATGCTACCATTTGACTTATAGCTCTGTCTGTGGTTGCGCTTGCTTTTGAACTTTGGAAAACCGGGCTTCTCACCGTTCTTTACTCGGCGAAAAAAGTTCTTATATGCGGCGTCTAAATTCCTCACAGCATTTTGCAAGGCGCATTTATCTGGCTCTTGCAGCCATCCGAGTTTCTGCTTGAGTACAGTGAGTTCCTTATCCTGCTGAAATCGTGTAGGAGATTTCCCAGTTTCTCGATACTGCGCAATGCGTTCAGAAAGAAAGTGGTTATACACAAATCGAGCACAGCCGAAAGTGCGCTGTATTAAGTTTCTCTGAGCCGCATTTGGGCACAGCCTAAATTTGTAGGAATATTCCATGTTTCATCTCCAACAATAAGTAGACTTGCAGCCCTTTACCCCATGCCTAAAGGCAGGGGCTTGTGGGCTGTTTCTTTGTCATTTCGATTTTCCCCCTGAATTTTTCTGATGATTGATGTTTGTGAATCCACCGAGAATCTACTTCTTCGTTCAGCTTCTCGGAAAGACTGCTTGATTCTTCTCGCTGCACCACGCTGCCCAAATCTCCGGCACATCTTCGCCGAGATTCAGCCGTTTGAAACAGAACATCATAAACCGGACAAATTCGTCCATGTCATCGACTTCACTAAGAAGTTTTCTGAATTCGTTTTCCATGGTATTTTCTCCTCTCACATGTTAGAAAATCTTTCGGTTAAGAACTGCGCCGAATGGCGCTGAATGATTGCAGAGTAGATTGCACGAAGTTTCGGGTCTGCTGCAATAACGGTCAGCTTGTTTACCGCCTGAATTTCGGCGGACTTCGCACCGCCTGCTTTCATCCGCTCCCGCTGATTATTCACGCGGGTTTCGAGCTTTACACGCGCATCCGCTTCCAGCTCGTCATAGGTCTGTGCTGTAAACTGCTGATAATTCAGGCCGTTTTCAAAACAGACCCGGCGGATTTTCTGGCGCGTTTCATCCTGCCAATGGTCGCGGCTGACAGTAGGGTAGGATAGCGCAGAAAATGCTTCCTGCACGGTTTCCTGCGTGGCCTGCGTTTTTTCTTCCAGTGCTTTCATACGCTGCTCCTGCTCCAAGTTGATCTGCACCTGCATGGCGAAAAGCTGCGCCGTGCTCATGGGTTTTGCCTGCTCTTTCGCACGGAAATATCCTTTAATGAGTTCGCGTTGGACTTTCCACGCCAGATCGTCCGTGAATGATTTTACCAGCATGAGATAGCCGGATTCCGTGATGAGCGTCACGTCTTCCGTAGCCTTTGCCGGAAGGTCGTTCCAGTGCGTCCGAAATTCGGACGCGCAAATTTTGAAGTAATCTTCTCCGTCAACGAACCGCTCCCGGTTGTCATTGAAGCGCTTTCTTGCCGTTCCGTCTGGTCTGCCGTGGACTGCGTCGATGTCCTTGAAGGTCACGACGCGCTGACCGCTGTATTCCTTGATGGAGATTTCGGCGTTGTTGATGATCTGTAACTTGTTCAAATTATGCACTCCTTCGATCATGTCTTTGGGGATTTCCCTCTACATCCAGCATAACAAGCGGTGCAAATGTTTTTTTACATTGTTATGTCTACCTGAAAAAGGGTATAAAAATCCCCCTATCAAATTTGGATTGACAGGGGAATGCAATCACGGTATAATGAAAAAACCGTAAAGTATCCCCATGTCGTGCGGGTATTTTCGGGCAGCTCCCTTCTTTGCGCCGGTCGGCAAACTAGCCGCAGAGAAGGGGGTGTTTTTATTTATCGGATTCGAGTTCAAGGTCTTTTTGAATCAATTTCAGAATGTATTCTTTTAGAGTGATGCCCTCTTGCGCAATCTTGATTTTGATCTTCTTGTACAGTTCTGCGTCAACCTTGATGCCGATATTTTTTTCTGCCACTTATCACACCTCCTTACGCAAACATGATAACACGATTACACGATAATGTCAATACACGATTCGATAAAATCTCTCTATTTTTCTATCTACACGAAATATGTGATTTGTCCCGCTCGAAAAATACGAACGAATTCTATCGCTGATAAAAAATTGTTTGAACATTAAACGGAGGAAATTTTATGGAAAAGGAAACGCACGTTGGCGAAATGCTGGCGCAGTGCATTGAATCTGAATATGGTGTAAAAACTGAGCAGTATTTTATATGGGAACATACAGACCAAGTTCCAAACGAATTGCTTGCAAGATATCTTGATTTGCTCCATAGAAATAACGCTAGGTTTCTAAATTTCATACGAAGCGAAGACGGAATATCGATTATTCGGTATGTCGATATACGTCGTCGCAACGAAAACGATGATTGGTTTTTTGCCGAGTATAGAGACATTTTCCGTAACTACCTGCACGAACATGATGAATTTTCTGTATCCGTAAAAAGAAAATTATGGGGGGACCGCACTTGGGAAAGTATAGATTCGATACCTTATATCTGTGATTTGACGAAAACATATAACTACATATGTTTTCCAAGCAACTATGTACAAACGGTGACTGCTATTTGTAAGAAATACTGCGGAGAAAATGTAGAAATTGCTCAGGTTCCAAATACACCTGATTGGTCATATACTCTCCGAAAAGAGGATGATTGCTTCGCACGATGGTTTGTGCAGCATAGTAATCACAACAAGCCTGTAGAAGAAATTCTACACAGGAATGGGGTTCCGTGCATCGAGGTCATAGATGAACGCGGTAAAATCCGGATTGTAACTACAAGCTATGATGACTATAAATCTCAGAAATATAACATAGGCTTTCGGATAGACCTCGATCAAGCGCTGCGCAGTTCGTGGGAAGCTAATATTGCTAGGCTCTTGAGGTCAAAACATATTCCATACGAATATGAACGAGAAATGTTTGATCTTGGGGAAGGACTATGCTATACACCGGATTTTTTCTTGCCGAATAGCGTTATTGTAGAAGTAAAAGGCTATTGGGGAAACGAAAGCCGCAAAAAGGTTATGTTATTGCAAAAAAATCACCCGGAGCTAACGGTGCTACCTCTGGACAGCGATATGTACTATACAATCCAATCTAAATACTCTGGACAAATAGCCGGATGGGAAGGAAATGAAAAGGCGAAACTGGTTGTGGAAACTGTGAGTATTGTAGGAATGAAATTCTGCGCCAGTAAAGACACCTTGAAAAATCTCACTGTCGGTGACTCGCTTATTCTTGAACGAGAACCCGAAAACAAATACGACAAAAATGCAATATTAGTGAAAAACTCCTGTGGATTCCCAGTTGGTCATATTTCTGGAGATTGGGCGGCTGTCTACGCACCGAAGATGGACGCAGGCATGACATATCATGCTGAAATAGTGGAAATACAGCCTAGTTCAATTCACGCAAAGGTTAGGCGGGAGAATATCCACGCTGAAATCCTATACGCTTTTTTAAAATAATGCCCCTACATTTTCCCCTACGCGCCTACCGAATTTGTCCTGGAATGCTTAATATTTACTCTATTTCCACAATAGCACACATGTGCGGTCGAAACGTGTCGCAAAGCGTCGAAAAATACATATAGCGTACAAAAGAAAAGCCGCCCGGCTGGGCGGCTTCTTGTCAGTTAAACGCTCCTTCGTTAGTCGAAGTAAACCTGATCGCCGATTTGAACCATGACCAGCGACACTTTATCCCCGTCCACCTTTGCCATGATTCCCCAAGTTTCTTTCAGCATGGCTCCGTAGCTGTTTTCTGATTCAACTGTTCCTGCCATCATGTATACGCCGTCTTCACCTTTTTGGAATTCGCAGTCAGACATACTGCAAAACTTCGCACTGGAAGGGGATTTCAGGTGGTTCTTCACGCATTTCTCAGCAAGCGTATACACGCCTGCCATGATTTCATCGGAAGAATACTTGGAAGAACCGCTAGATTTCGACGAACTGCTCCCACTATAGCCTGAATAACTCGTGGACGAACTACTTGTACTTGAAGTTCTGCTTGATTCAGATGATGATTTTGGTCTGCCACTTGTCACGCCATTTATAATCCCGATGGTAATTAACGCTGCTGCGAGAACCCCAATGACGATTACAGGCATATGGTCTTTCTTTTTTACGGCCGTTTTATAGTTTCTTCCACCTGACGGAATGGCGGCTTCACTCACCGGTTGCTCCTTCTTTGGCTCGCTGGCTTGAACCGATGGCGAAGTTTCAAAATCCATAGCCCATTCAAGTGGATCTTGCGAAATTGGATATCCACAATTAGGGCATGAAAGCGCCTTGTCACTTACTTCTCGCCCACATTCAGGGCATTTGATTAGAGCCATTGCAAATCCCTCCTTAAATTCTCCCTAGTTTATCCTACCATACCATTCCATATTTTCAAGCGCTTTCGTCGAAATTTGTAAATTCTGACGGAACGCCTTAGTATCTTTCTACCTCCATTTCGCATTTGTCCCGCCAGCCCTTAAATTTTCTTGGTTTGTTGACATTATGTTATTGTACCGTTAAAATAAAAAAGCCCACCTTCCGGTGGGCGGGGCGCTGCATGGAGGTGGCAGACGGTCGGCACTTCCTATAAAGGAGGTGTTGCGCATGGCTACATGGACTGAGATCTTCTCGTTCTCCACCGTACTCATCGCATTTGCGGGTTTGATTGTTCAGATCTGCAAAAAGAAATGACCGCCATCAGCATAAAGGTTAGGCCAAATCCCATAGGCATCCTTGGCTGACCGCTTGTGGCAGCGCCCCTTTTTCTTCATTATACCGCAAAAACTGAATGTGTCAATGAAAACCAGAACCGTCCGAACGTGGATGGCTCTGGTTTCCTTGGTTTTCAACCATTTTCGTGACCTCGCGGAAATGGTAACTTGCGTATAACTTGCTTACAACTTGCTTACAACTTGCGTGCGTTTTTCGTGCGTTTCGCGTGCTATTTTCCCATAGTTGAATGGAGTGTTGCGACCAACTTGCGACCTGCTTGCAATCAATTTCGTGACCTCACGAAGTTGATTCAAATCCGCACAACGGCAGACTTGTACAGTTTCTTCATGCCATCCACGACGACTACCTCGCGGTTCTGCGAAACGATTTCCTTGCCATAGGATTTTATCGGCGAAATATCATTCGCGTCACAGAAAGCCTCCAGTCCCACCAAATCGCCGGGTTTCAGCGGCAATCCAGTCGAGGCGGAAATAAATTCGTTTTCTTGGTTTATCCGGTACTCGCCGGGTTTGTAGAACATCGGCATCCCTCCAATCTCATCCCATTCTAACATATAGATTCTGAAATTTCTACATGACTTGGAAATTTAGGCGGTAACGCAGAGCTTATAACCGTACCGCTTGATGTGGGAAAGCGGATAGTACAGATTCTCAGCCCGCGAAATCCATACCGGATTCTTGCGGTTGCTGATTCTTCCTTTTTCGAGCACGATGTTTTGACCACGCTTCTGAACTGTGATTTTCACACCAAGCGGGAGATTTTGCAGACTGTTCGGGTTTTTCCCATCAGCAGTCTTTTGCGCCGCATTGTTCCGGCAATCCTCTCGCCATTCCAACGCCCATTCATCGTCGCGCGGAGAAAGCAGTTTCAGGATGGAAATCGGGCATTCCCGTTCACAAGGCCCTTCGGATTCATCCATGTCCTTGTAACCAAAGTTGCAGTATTCGCGGCTGTCTACGCTCGTCAGGCATACGCCAGCGAAAACGTAGGGTTCCTGTCCGGGTCTGCTTCTCTCACAAGCACCATACCACGTCGCGCCAACCATTGCGGATTTCAAAACGCGGCATTTATCTCCGGTTTCTTCGTTGTTCCATGTGTACAGATCGTCGCACTCTGCTTTGCGGTCGATGTTACCCCTTCTATCGTAGAATTTCGCACACTGCCAAGTCCAGCCCATTTTATGTACCTCCCAGTTTTCTTGGTTTTTCTGTTCTGCTTTTGTATCTACCGGAAGCGGGAACTTTGTCCTGCCTCCGGCAAACTTTTTGTTAAATGGAACGATAGAACATGCTGTCGATGTAGTCACCGATGCAGAGCGCCCACTTGTCGCCCTCACACGTCCAGCGGATTTTCGGTGTTCTTCGGATGTTCTCGCCTGTCGTCTGGTTTTTCAGCGTGACGGTCGTTGCGGTCGATTTGACAATTTCCCATACCTGCTTGACGCGATGTCCATCAACATATGCGCCGATTTCAAATGTTTCTCCAACCTTGAATGGGTGAGTCGGCTTTGTCGTTTCCTCTGCTTTGACGATTTCCAGAATTTCGGCGTATGCGGCAGTCAAGTCGAATCCGTTCGGCGTGCGATAGATAATGTTCTTCGGGCCAGTTCGCAGGACGGTGCAGTCGTTGTAATGCTTGATCTTCACGACATAGCCCGGCTTGATGTTCTCTTTGCTGAACTGCACACCGCCCAGCTCGTCGATGCAGGACTGATAATAGCAGAGACGGGAAATCTCGGATTCCAGACGTTCTTCTGCGTCTTCGATCCAGCGCTCGATCTCTGCACGCTCGATAGGCGTACCATCGAAGCGCTTCTGCTGTTCTCCCATTCCGTCGCATTCCAGCATGGCATGGTAGTGGTCGAGATTTTTCTGGATGGCCTTGATGTTCTTCTGCGCGTCTTTCACGCGGCGGTCGCAGAATGCCTTATCCTTGGAATTTTCCAGATTTGCTGTTCTGCGTGCGATTTCTGCCCGCTGGGCGTAATACTCTGATTTTTTGAACTCTTCGAATCCACGGTCAAACACGGCAAACATGCGCTCGCGCTGCCGGGTGAACGCGCGGCCTGCGGACGTGTTGATGTTCGGCTGCGTGAAGAACGCGATATCGCCGCGCATATTCTCGACGGGCTTTTGCAGGGCTTCGCCGCGCTGCGCTGCCGCGTCGGATCTCGCTTCCATCCGGTCAGCTCTGGCCGCTGCGCGGTCTGCCTGCCGCTCCATCTTTTCCTCGAAGGTCAGTTCTTCACCAATCTTACCCTGATACTCCGCGCCCAGGTCTTTTGCTATGCGCTCAACATAGGAAAGGTGCGGACGCTTTGCACGGCTTACCCAGCAGCCGCCACGACGGGAGAAAAGGAAGTTGCTTCTGATCTTGGACTTCGTTTCGTCCGGCATGTCCTGATATTCTTCTTTCGAGAAGTGAAGTTCGAGCTTGTCTGTCTCGCGGTTGATAATGTAGTACATTTTGGTTGCCTCCGTATTCTGTAGTGTTTTTGTTCACTTGATTTTATATCTACAGAAAAAGCGGGAATGTCCCGCCTTCCTGTGAACTATTTCAATTTTAGGCGCTTAGAATTTCGTATACCTCCCGCGATTCATAGCGGATGACGGCGCGGCCCTGCTCGTCCTCCCCATCGTACATCGGTCCGCAGAAGTTCTTGAGCTTCGGCGCGCCCTGCAATTCTGCCCGGCACGATACGCTGTGGAACTCGCCGGAAGTCTCAAATGCTTTTTTTAAGTGTTCGGCAGTTTCATACGTTTCGACAATCATGCGCGGCTGCGGGTCATCCGGGTTCATGCTGACAACCTTGTAGACCTTATCCTTCTGCTGAATCTCGGGCAAATGAACGCGCTCGGATTCCTCGGCAATCTTCTGCTCCTGCTGGAATCCATCAACCAGCCCGTAGAACATATTCTTGTCAAAGCAAAGGAAGCTTCTGGGCTGCTCCCATGTTGTTTCCTGCCACCCGGAGAAGATTGCCACGGGTTTTGTACCATAGAAGCGCATTCCATAGACTGAGCGGCCACCGCGCTTTTTGAAGTAGATCGTCAGCGCGTCTTTGTACTGCGCATAAGGCTTGATATCTGCGGAATGTGCGTTGATGTGCAAAAAGTACACACCGCCGAACTCACTTTCGGTTACGATGGTCATTTTTGGATTCTTGGAACCGGCTGCTGCGTTCACGGCATCGGCGATTTTCTGGTAGATTTCGAGCTGTTTCATTGTATGTAGCCTCCTGTTTTCTTAGTTTTCTCTACACCTATATATCTACCGGCGCAGCGGCATTTGTCCCGTTGCGCCGGTATTTTTTTATTCAACTTCCTGCTCGGAGATTTCCCAACTATAAATCGTGGCCTGCTCCAGATAGTCGCGTCCACACCGTCCGAGGTGAATGCTCATGGGTTCATCCCACGACATATCCTCGTCCCAGAAATCTTCGTCGTACTCCGCGCGGATGGCTCCAGCTCCGGCCACGATCTGCGCGCGGGCTTTCTCAATCTTTTCAAAAACGCCCAGGACTTCCACGCCCTCATTGTCGGGCGTATCCCAATGGTGAACCACTACGAAAACTTGCATGATTTTTCCTCCATCAACTGTAGTACCAGACGATGAACTTGTTTTCTCTGCCGTCGGCGGACTGCCACGGCGTCATGTGCGCCTTGCGGCGTTGCTTTTTGCGAGCCGCCACAAATGCGGCGGCTTGCTGTTCTGTGCTGAAAAATTCAAAGGTTTTGCGGTACTGGTTCATAATGATTCCTCCCTATGCAATCTGCTTGGCAGGCTCTGCAAATTCCTGCGAAATTTTGAAAAGTACCATTTTTTTGAGTGCTTGCCTGCTCATGGTTTTTTCGTCGTAGCTGTTCGGCCTGTCCCAGACGCGGACGCGAAAAACGCCGTTGTCGATGTCCGCAATTTCGCGGTATATGCAGACCGTCAAATTCCCTGTGAAACAGATCTTTAGTGCGTTCAATGTGCTTGCGTCGCCCCGGAAGATCTTCATGCCTGAATCAAACAGTTTCGCGGCGGTTTCTTCGGAAAATGCAAGGGCGTGCTGCTCGACGTTCTCAAAACAGCCGAAGACGTTTTTTGCGTCGTAGTTCGCAATGAATTGCATGATGCCGCCCCCTCTCACAGAATGAACTCGATGAGCGAGTCCGCGCACAGGATAATGATGAACATGACTGCGATGGCTGCGCCGGTGAAGAACATCTGCATGCCGCTGGATTTGTAATAGTGTTTCATTTTTGCGCCTCCGTTTTTTGCTTTTTCTTTACACTTATACTTCTACCGGAAAAACGGATTTGTCCCGGAAAATCACATAAAATATGTGTCACAAAGGTAAAAAGCAAGCCGTCCCAGATGGGGGCGGTTTTTGTATATTTGCGTATATATATTCAGAAAGTATCACATAGTGCGCACATCGTGCGCACATTGTTCGACAGAGATAAGAGATAGAGATAAGAGATAGAGATAAGAGATAGAGATAGATTTAACAGTACCTGACGGTACTGTTTGTCGGCCCCGTTTTTACGAGGCCGACGAGTTGACACCACTTTTCGCTGCTAAGCCCTCAGAGGCTCTACCTGCCTCACAGTGAAGAAATGGGATAGTTTCATCCGGCAGAACCCGTTCGCCGCTTCTGCGGCATCCAGTGGCTCGTCAGGGGTATTCTTACGGGTGACGTACTTCCAAATCGGGAAGGACGCGACGGCGTGCTCGCCCTTGCGGACGATAAAGCCGCGCTGCTTCCAGGCGTTGAAGGTATGGATCTCTTCGGGAAGTTCAAGCTTCGAGGTGCTGCCGTCTTCGTTCACAACATCGAGAAAGCGGCCCGTGCCTTTTAGAATGCCGTCGTTCATCAGGCGGATAGATTCGTCAAGAATGATTGCTGCGTTAGTCATGAGTAAGTACCTCCGTTTGTCTTGTCTTTCTGTCTTTACTTCTACCGGAAATCGGCGTTTGTCCCGCAATGGATAAAGAAAAAACGCCGGAATTTCTTCCGGTGCTGCGTTCCGTGTTATGCAATAATTAAAACCTGTTTCCTGCGGAATGGAGATCCGTTGAATCCATATACCAAACACTCAAAGCCGAACGCCTCTGCGTGATCTCTTAGATCATCCGCAAATTTAACGGCCTTGACGTTTGTGTCAAAATCCGCTTGCCACTCCGTCATGCCGCCGGTGATGGGACTCGGCCAAGTGTAGTTCACGGAAAAGCCACGGTCTGATTTGTGCAAACGTGCAACGACTACAATATTTTTCATGGAATTATCTCCTTTGCAAGTATTTATTTCTGTCTTTATTTCTACGGCATTTCTGGATTTGTCCCAGAACTTTCAGAAAAATTTTCAACTCCGGAAGCCACTAGTTTTCTCGGTTTAGCTGGTTTCGGTATTCAGCTAGTTTTTTGGTTTTTCCCGGTTTTTCCCGATTCCTGATTTTTTGGTTTTCTCGGTTTCGCTCCGTCCGTTTGTTTCCTTGGTTTCCTTGGTTTTCCTGGTTTCCCCGGTTCTGGTTTGCTCGGTTCATCGAAAAAAGTGAATAATTATGCGCATAAAAAGCGCGGAAGTGAATCACAACCGCGCCGCCGGGCGTATCATATTTTGCGGTAAACGCAGCCCGTCCACGCTTGGCAAGTCGTACCGTCACAGGTCGCGCCGCGCACCTTGCAGTCAATGCAGATCGGATTCAACGGCAGCGCGTCAAGCTCCAGCCACTTCACGCTGCGGACGTAACCGCACAGTTCCGGGTTGTAGTCGTTTTTCTTGATATACTCGCAGAGGACGCGCCGCACGTCGGCTTCTGCGCCGCCGTCGAGCGCCGCCGTGATGGGGAAGACGATCTCCGGGAAGACCGTCCCATACTCCGCAACGCTGCGGTAGAAGTCGGCGGGGACGTAGGGCTTGCCGTTTACTCGGTCGAGAATCAAATCAATAATCATTTCGTTCGCTCCTTTTCATTGGCCGCGCTTCGTGCGCGGCTTTTTCTATCTTTATATCTACGCGATTTTTCAATTTGTCCCGGCCACCGGCAAAAAATTTTCGGAGAACGCAAAAGAAAAGCAGCACCTGGCTTTCGTCAAGCGCTGCTATACCCCGAAGCTTTCCGGGCGCTCTGTTCAGTTTTTCGGTGTCCGTCCATCAGCCCAGGAGTTTTCCGGCGTCCCTGTTCAGGCCGTCAGTCTCCCGGAGTTTTCGACCCTGCCTGTTCAGGCGGTAAGTCCCCAGAATTTCCGGGGGCCGTCTGTTCAGGGCTTGGAATTCCAGCGGACGCGCGGGCGGCTTCGCGCAGTGCGCGCAGGTGGTCCGTGCGCGCGGCCCAGTCCACGACATCACACGCGGAAGTCTCGCAAGATTCAGCCGCCGCGCTTGCGTCTGCTGACGACGGCAAACTTGCATTTTTACACGCAACCGCAAGCAGGCGCTCCCGCGCGTCCGCGTCCGCCGCCTGCCGGACGGCCCGCGCCACAAATGCGGGCAAAGTCTCACCGGCTGCCGCCGCTGCCACCTTGGCCGACTCCAGCGCGGCCCCGTCGAGCACCTGCCCCGGCTGCGCCTCTGCTACCGGCTGCGCCGCCTGGACGATCTCAGCCGCAAGAGCCGCGCCGCCGTCCGCGCCTTCCCGCAGGCAGTCCGCAACGTAGGCCGAGAGTGCCGCGTTGACCGTCTGACCACGCGCCGCGCACCACGCCCGGAACGCCTCGCCATCTGCCTTACCCACGCGCACGCCCAGCGTCACGCGGTTCGCCTGATCCCACTTGTTTTGAGCGCGGCGCTCCGCGTCCGTCCGCGCCCCGTTTGGATTCTTTGCAATCGGCATTTTGTATACCTCACTTTCGTTTGCTTCTTGCCTTTTATTCTACCGGCGCGGGCCGGTTTGTACCATCGGCAAAATGTACAAAATATACGGTTAATTTTTAGCGATTTTTTCATAAAATCGTGACTTTTACATACGGTTGACTGAAAAACGGAGAAATCCTAACATTTCACGCATGAATACGGTTAAACCTATATGTTTACATGGCTGAACGCAACTTTTTAACGGGTTTGACATACGGTTGAACATATATTATAATGAAGACATCAAATGAAACAACGAACGCCCCGCAAGGGAAAGGAGAAAATAATATGAAAATGAATGCAACCGAGCTCACCGCCCGCCGTGAGCAGATCAAGACCACCCGCGCGAACATCAAAACCGTGGTAAACATCTACTGCGAAACCAGCGACCGGACCCCCGCCGAGACCGTCGCCGCTATCGTGGAGCAGATCGGATACAATACCGCCCGCGAAGCAATCGCTGAAATCGTGAACACCGTCGGCGAGTGGGACGGCAGAATCTGGCCCAGCTCCCGCGAGTGGGCCGCCACCATCGAGACCGCCGCGACCCGTGACGAGCTGGAAGCAAAGAACATCTACCAGCCCGCAGAAATCCACCCCGCGCACATCAACCAGCTTGCGCAGGCTATGAGCAAGTACGCGCCGCCAGAGCCGCAGGAGCAGGAAGCACCCGCGCAGGAAGCACAGGACACCGCCGAGATCATGAAGCAGGCCGGAGCCGTGGCGCTCCCGCAGCGCGTCGCCCTGTACGTTCCCAGCATGCAGGGACCCGCCACCGCCACCGACAACGCCGCGCAGGTTGAACGCGTCGCCCGCGATTTTTGCGGCTGGTTCGGCGGCGCAACCGCCCAGGAATCAACCGGCTTCTGGATGTCCGACACCGCTGGACTGGTCCGGGAGTCCGTGACAATCGTTTACGCCGCCTGCACCGCCGACCAGTTCCGCGAGCACCTGCCCGACGTCCTGCAGCTGGCCCAGCAGATCAAAGCCGAGATGCAACAGGAAGCCGTGAGCGTGGAATGTAATTCCGCCCTGTACATCATCTAATTCACCAACCACCACCCCGGCGGCAACCGCCGCCGGGACAACCAGAAAGGAGCACAACATGTTTTTAACCCCGGAGATGCAACGGATCATCCGCCAGATCAACGAGATCGACCGGACAGCGGAAGCGCGGAGCGATAACCCGTTTTTTGCCACCTACACTGCCGAGGAGCGCGCCAAGCGCGCAGAACTGCACGCCGAATACATGGCGGAAAAAGCCGCCGCCGGACTGTAAAGAGAGGAGACCACATGAAACGGATACAGATTATCACAGGCGCGGCGGTTCTTCTGGCCGCCCTGACCGCCTGCACAAGCCCAAAGCAGGGACAGCCGACCGCAGACACCACCCCGGCCCAAATCGTAGCCGTGGAGCGCGTCAGCGCCGACACAGACGCAGTTACAGGCGAAGACACGCGCGGCGAGTGCTGGACATGGTACACCACCGCCGGAGACTACCGCAGCGGCGACCGCGTGCAGCTGACGTTTGACGGCCCCGCAGTCATCGACGCAACCCCGGCAGGCTGACGCACTACCAGCCGCCCCGGACACCCTAGCAGAGCCGCACCGGGCACCAAAGCGGCCCCGCCCCATCAAATGAAACGAAAAAGGAGATCAACACAATGAGCAAAAGCCAGATCATGCGCAAGGCTTGGAGCCTGTACCGCGCCACCGTCGCAGAGTTCCCAGAAACCCGCAGCCGCGCACAGTTCGCGTTATGCCTGAAAGCTGCCCACGAGGCAGCCAAAGCCGCCACATCAGCCCACCACGAGTGGGAGAACATGAGCGGCGAGGAACAGTATACCGCCTTGCAGAAAATGGCGTGGACCGTAAAGCACCGCGCCGAGGCCACCGGACGCGCAGCCGATACGGAGTGGATACGCACCCCGGACGACGCGCAGACCGTAGCCGCTGACGCATGGCCCCGCGTCGCTCCCGCGCTCACCCGCAACGAGCAGAGCGACGATCCGCGCCCCCTTGCGCATATCCTCTTTGCATCCTGCACCCAGGCCGCGCACGTCATCAGCCGCGCCGAGTACCGGCACGCGTCCAACTGCTGCCAACTCACCAGCACCGCCGACGCGGACGGCGACGACTGCACACAGACGCCGCTGGACATCCTGCCGAGCGTCACCGCCGCCCCCGTCAGCAACCCCGAGGATGCAGCCACCACCCGCGCCGCCATCGAGGCCGCAGCCGCCGACAGCACCGACCGCGCGATCATCCGAGCGCTTGCCGACGGGCACACCGTCCGCAGCATTGCCGCCGCCCTTGGCATGAGCAAGAGCGCTATACAGCGCCGAATCGATAAGATCCGCGCCCGCTACCTTGCGCAGGCTTAACCGCCTGCCAAGGCCCCCGCAGCCCCTAGCCAACCACCAGCGCCACCACAAGCTCCAACACCACCCCAACAGCCCCGCACAGCCTCTACACGCCCCGCACACACTCCCGCAGTCACTATATTATATCGCGCGCGTGTGCGCGTATGCGTGCGCGTCGCGTGTGTGCGCGTGTGTTGATTGCGCGGGCGAGTATACTATCCTATACAATATACCCGTGCACCAACATCCAACTCACCGCCAGCCCCCGCCGCCCATCCCTGCCAACCAGAAGACAACGCGCCGCAAGCCAAGCAAACACCAGCCAACAGCTACTTACAGCACACCACAACAACCGCGCGGGGAAAGTGTTCCCGGCTCCGCTCTGTTCAGGCGGAAACAATCGGCAAAATCTCCACCCGCGCCCCATTGCACACCAACGGCAAGCCGCAGCAGGCCGGGCGTGTCGCGCAAAAATCCGCGAAATGTTCGGGAACTTGCAGGAAAACGACTGCAAACTTGCAAAAATAGGCCGATGCTGTTTACATTATAGTGTATAATGTAAACGACATGCACCCAAAAATGAAAGAATCGTGTCAAAACGAAGTACCACCCCCCCCATTTTACAAGACCAGGACGCGCCCAAAATCGGAGAACGCACTAAGCACTTCCTCCTCTGACCGTGTTCCGCAAAACGACACAAAAAACGGGCGTAGTGGTTGAATGGATGTATCGCCACATCCATGATGCAAGTGTGGAATGGTGCAACCGGTGGGACAATCTGGATTCCATATAAGCCTGAATATGCTTTTGCGACGTCGGCTATGGCCGGCGCTTTCTTTTTGCCTGAATAGACATGGGGGGAGGGGGGTATTTTCCAAACCTGAGTTAAAATTTTGGAACGGATATGGGGCATACCTCAAAAATAAAATTTGCGCGGTTGCCTTACGGCAACATATCGGGTGTCCTACGGACATGGGGCACATATTGCATAGGTATGAATCAAGTGTGCATCGGCCGATGGGCGGCGTGCGGCGGGATTGTATGCGTAAATGGATGGGTTGACATAAGAATGTAAAAAAACATTTGTTGGCATGAGTATGATGAAAAATAGAGGGGGCGATAAAGCAATGGACATTCGAAAAATGCGCAAGGAAGATTTCGAGAAAGTTCCGGAACGGCAACGTTTTGACAGTAAAGAACCTGCGTTTGATAGTCTGGTCATCATTCCGATGGAGGACAGCTTGGGACGTGAAACATGGGGGCGGATGGACTTTGTAGGATGTGTGGGACCTGAACCGGTCGTGCGGCTGTCGGGTGCGTCAGAAACATTAGATTTGGAAGGACATGGCGGACATGGAGAGTGGATGGGACCGTGTGATTATCGGAAAATGGCGCTGCCGGCGTGGTCGATAGACTGTCTGCCGTGCGGGTATCTGCGGATCTTCTGCAAAGGGCAGATCAAGGCAGGGGATTCGCTGACATCATTTGAGATTTTCTCGCAGGAAAGGCGGCGGTGAGATATGGCATGGGAATTTTTTAACTGCGACTGGTGCGGGAAGAAAGTGCGGCGGAAGCAAAGATACAGGCCGAAAGGATACCAACATAAGTTCTGCTCCTGCGAGTGTGCAGCGAAGTGGCGAGTAGCGCATGGGTGCCACGGCCAGCTTCCGTCAAGCAATGAAACCAAAAGGCCAGGGGCACTGCCGCACACGGATTGCGACATTCAAATCACAAAGAAGGTTGACCTGTTCCCGGAGTTTCGGCCGGAAGTTGGGGCGCTGTATCGTGCGGAACGGTATGCCGGGTATGCGGGCATCAAACGAATCGGATATGTCATTCAGGTCAATGGTCATCGGGTCAACATTCGTGAGAGCGAATGCGTAGAAGTGTGAAACGACAATAGGAGGAAAAAACAGTTGCGAGAAATTACGTTCAGGGGCAAGTCGGTAAACAATGGCGAGTGGGTGTATGGCTATCTGATTGGCCGCGCGAATGACACGGGGCGCGCGTGTGAAGGGAAATTCTTCATCGATAATGGGGAGCCGTTCAATAAAGCTGTGGAGGTCATTCCGGAAACAGTCGGACAGTATATCGGTTTGGTTGACGGGAACGGGGAGAAGATCTTCGAGGGTGACATCTTGAGTGTCGAGAGTTCTACGCATCGGTACTCTGTTGAGTTTGATGCGGTTGACCCATCGTTTATCATCCGTGACTGCGCAGACAGACGGTTTACCACGAACATTGTGGTATACGACCAGAATGAACTTCATCGGTGCGGCACGATCTACGACCAGGAGGAATCCGCATGAAACTCAGTGAGAAGATTTATGTAAGGACAATCGCTCTGCTTGTGATATTGATTATAGCAATGCTAGTGGTCGAGGTTGCGCTTGCGGTGGCAGGTGAATGTGATAAGAACGCCACCAAAACAGAAACCGTAGTGGAGCACAGTCAGCAACGATTTCAACGGGTCATCAAAGACAATTATTCCTCTCTTATCGTGTACGTCGATACCGAAACAAACGTGATGTATCTGCAGCGGATCGGTGACGGTGGCATTTGCGTGATGGTCGATGCTGAAGGGAAACCGCTCCTGTGGGATGGAGGAACGACGAAATGAACAGGATAGCATTTGCGGACAAAACTGGAATCTTCGCATGGTCAGATGTTCAAAACTGCCGCGATACTCTTCCGCAGCGCGATGCTGCTTCCCGATTCATGGCGCTTGTCTTTTCAAAGTTCAACACCGAGTTCAACGGACGCATGACCGGAGAGATGTGTGAATTTGAACTGAATAGGGACATTCCAAATGAATGGGTATCTACGTCCAAAAATGAAGACGGTACAGTACGGCTCGAAATTCAGGCACATTTGTGTGTGGTTCCGGAACAACTTAGCCGAGGTCTTACCGTCATGCGATTCCCTGTATGGAGTAAAGAACCGATTGGCATCCCATTATGGAAGGGTCAAGCTGTGATAGCAAGGGTTGAACAACATGGAATGCAAGAAGAATGACTGCTTTAACTGCCCGTATCCGGATTGCATCAATGACTATGTGAAGAAAACATACCCAAGGAAAAAACAGTGTATAGCACACCAAACTGAGTATGTTTCGAAACGCGCGAAACGTCGAGCTGCTGAAGGTCTATGCACAAAATGCGGGAAGCGTCCTCCACGACCCGGATACCGGACGTGCGGCGAATGCGCCATGAAATCACGGCGGGCGTCAAACGAGCATAAGTGGCGGAACGGCACTACCCCCAAAGTTCTTATGGACGGCGTGACGCTATGCAAAAAGTGCGGGAAGAACCCACCAGTCATAGGTTATGCAGTCTGTGATCGATGTTTGGCATTGTGTAGAAAGGCACTTGACAAAACACCAAGCCATAACGGGAAGGCACCGGACAACGGATTTGCGCGGGCGCTACGCGCCGATTATCTGCTAAACAAAAAGGAGAAGAAATGAGAGTTGAAATTTTTGCTGCAAGCGATGAGAGGGAACTTACAAGGGAGTTAAATGCAGTGCTTGAGAGCTACAACAATGAGGAAGTCGAAATCCAATATCAGCACTGCACTACAAAAACTGGATACGGCTGGTCACAATTCTTCTCCGCAATGGTCATTTTCAAGTGATTGGGTGCAGACATGGAGAGTTTACGGGCGACACAGATGATTGGCGGGAATGGCGAGCGTAAACGCCGGCCAACAGACCTTTACCCAACTCCGCCGGATGTCACGGAATCGCTCATACGGTTTCTTGACCTTCCGTCATTCATCCGCGTTTGGGAACCAGCTACTGGTGAAGGAGACATGGCAAAACAGCTCGCAGCACATGGGCATACGGTTTATGAATCTGACATTATGAAGGGAACAGATTTCTTAACGGCCGAGGCACCTCCAGGAAACGTTGAGTGGACGCAAACTGACTGGATTATAACGAATCCGCCGTTTGCGCTTTCGGAGCAGTTTATTCGCCACGCAAACGAACTTGGTCATCCGTTCGCTATGCTGTTGAAATCACAATATTGGCACGCATCAAAAAGGCTGAGATTGTTCCGAGAGGTACGACCGGATTATGTACTGCCGCTTACATGGAGGCCGAACTTCTACTTCAAGGAAGAACACGGAGGCGCACCACTTATGGACGTGATGTGGTGTGTGTGGAGTGCAGAAAACGGGCGGAAATCGCATCAACCTACAATTTTTAAACCGTTGGAGAGACCTAAAATGCGAGAGGAGAATCCATGAAGCAATACTGCCGATACTGCGTAAATGCTTATCTTCAAGGTGATGACATGATTTGGTGCAAGCCAAAAGACGAAATTCGAACTGACCGTCAGATAACGCGGCTGAACCGCTGCCCACAATTCGAATTTTGCTCGATAGACGTTCTTAACCCAGAACGGGAGTACAGGCCGGTTGAGAAACGGAGGGCGGCGCAGAAAGAGAAACCGGACATGGAGCAAACGACTATGTTCGGCGGATTGGAATGGGAGAAACGGAAATGAGTAAACCCAAATATATGGAAGGCGATTGCATTCGGTCGCTGGACGATTTGGTGCTGCAAGAAAACATCTATTGGAACGGGAGGATTTGGAATCGAAAGTGGTTCATGAATCTTCAGATTCAAGTGCTTCTGACTCTAATCAAGCACAAGGCAATAAAGTACGCTGTGAGGCGGGACGGAATCACAACGGGAGAGTTTGTCGAGCCGGTATTGTGGCATAAACTCAACGAACGCCCACTGACGGATGCGGAAAAAGCTGAATTTTCCGAGCATGGCTATTCGGATTTTGAAATCCCAGAGTATATGTTCGACTGCCCTATGCCTGATGATGAACAGGAAATCCTAGTCGCAACCGAGTGGGGAGTGGACAAGGATGTGTGCTGCGTCGATACCGACGATTGGGGAAACCATTCGTATGGATTGGAGGGATGCGGCGATTGGGACGACGTGATCGCGTGGGCGGAAAAGCCGAAGTACGATTCGGAGGGGAACTGAAAATGAAGCAACAAGATATTTTGCGGGAATTGAAAAAACACGGCGGATCACTTGCGGAAGCTGCGGCCAAAGAGATTGAGACACTTGCTGCGCATATGCCGGAGTGGATCGATGTTAAAGAAAGTCTGCCTAAAGCAACCGACAAGTATGGATGGGTCCCCTGCATCGTAACGGTCTTGGAGTCTCGGTATCCGACCTCAACATACGATGACGTAGATTCGCCGTATGACCAAGAGTTTGTTTCGTCTGCTCTTTTCGATGCCAATCAAAAAATATGGCACGTCGGGAGAGAGGAAGCGGGAATGACCCTTAATGCGTTGATGGACATTGAAGACTCGCCGCTTAACGGAAGTTTCGTCACCCACTGGATGCCGCAGCCTCTATCAGCTGGGAGGGCCAAATAATGCCCATCATGAATTACACGACGAAGGTCGATGTGTTTGCGACGCTTGGTGAGATTCAGGGGCAGCTCGTCAAACATGGTGCGAAGAAAATCATGCAGGATTACGACAATGACGGGCATATCACAGCACTGTCCTTCCTGATCGATACGCCGAACGGCCCGCGCGGAATCCGTCTCCCGGCAAACGTTGATGCGGTGTGGGCTGTGCTCACGAAGCAGAAAGTCAAATGCGACCGCAATCAGGCCGAGCGTGTCGCTTGGCGCATCGTGAAGGACTGGGTAGCTGCTCAGATGGCGATTCTGGAATCCGAGATGGTGCAGATGGATGAGATATTCCTTCCGTATATGCTCAACGATAAGGCTCAGACGCTATTCCAATGCTACCGGCAGAACCAGCTTTCAATCGGAGGGACAACATGACCGAACCATTGACACTGCAGGAACTCGCAAAAATGGATGGGCAACCGGTTTGGGGTGGAGAATCAATCAACAGTTGGCGCAAAGTATTTGTTCATGCGGATGTGCAAAAAGAAGATCTTGCAGGGAAGAAAATTCTCCGCGCTCAAATGATGGTAGATGGGAAACTCGTTGATGTGCCGAACGCTCCGGTCTATCCGCATTCACTTGATGGGAGTTTGCCTGACCGAGATCTTCCGAGAGCGTTCTTGGGTACGACAAAAGATGAACCCAAGAAGAGATATGAAACGCAGAAACTAATGATCGATGGAAAACTCCAGGATGTCGAGATCTACAGGGTTCCGGAATTGCTGAAGCAAGTACCAGGGGCAGATTGCCGGGAGTGCGCTTTCTTCGTAACGATGAAAGCATACGAACTCGGACTGCCATTCTGCCGGTCGGATGAAGTGGCCGAAGCCGACATTTTCGCGTTTGGGAAGCAGATCTGTTTCCGGAAGCGCAATGATACGGATTGAATTGGAGGAGATATTGATGGACTTAGAGCAAACCGCGATTGAGCGGCTGAAAATGGCCTCGGATATGAGCCTGCGCCTGTACAAGCAGCCGCTTGTGATTACATACTCGGGCGGCAAGGACTCGGACGTGCTGCTGCATCTGGCGGGCGCGGCAGGAATCCCGTATGAGGTGCTGCACTCGCTGACGACAGCTGATGCGCCGGAGACCGTCTGGCATGTGCGGGAAACATTCCGAAGGTTGGAGTTGGCGGGCGTACCGTGCGATATCGATACGCACAAGCGCCCCGACGGAACGAATGTGACCATGTGGAATTTGATTCCGCGCAAGCTCATGCCGCCGACACGCCTGGTGCGCTACTGCTGCGCGGTGCTCAAAGAGACCAGCGGGAGTGGGAGGTGGATCGCCACTGGCATCCGCTGGGCCGAATCGCAAAAGCGCAAATCCCGCGGCGTTATGGAGGCCCTGCACAGGGACAAATCCAAGCGGCTGATGCTGATGAATGACAACGACGAAAGCCGAATGATGATGGAAAACTGCCAGCTCAAGGGGACGCGGACGATCAATCCAATCATCGACTGGCAGGATGCTGACATCTGGGATTACTGCACGGCAGAAAAGATCTCGATAAATCCGCTTTACGCCTGCGGTTTTGAACGCGTGGGTTGTATCGGCTGCCCGATGGCAGGCAAGCACCGGAAGGTGCAGTTTGCACGCTATCCAAAGATTAAGGCCGCATATGTCCGGGCGTTTGACAGGATGCTTGCAGAACGGCAGACGCGGGGGCTGCCCTGCGACTGGCAGACGGGCGAGGACGTGATGCACTGGTGGATGGAGGACGGCGTTTTGCCGGGACAAATGGTTCTTGAAGGAATGGAGGAAGAAACCCTATGACTGAAAAAGAGATCGTGCAGGCGCTGCGGTGCTGCGCGAAGGGGCTTGGACACGACGACGCGTGCGAAAACTGCAAGGTCGGAGAAATCCAAGATCGGCGGGAATACATCGAGTTTGCGGCTGCTAACGTGATCGAGCGCCTGACCGCCGAGAACGCGGCACTGCGGGAGAAACAGCGGTGGATCAGCGTGGATGGACGGAGGCCGGAGCCGGGGAAACGCGTCCTTGCTACGGACGGCGTATTTGTCGGGGAAGCGATCTTCGCGCGTGACAGTAGATGGAGCGGATACGGTGGAGGGATTCTTCGTGATTGCATCGGGAGCGTTGTAACGCATTGGATGCCACTGCCGCCTGTGCCGAAGGAGGACGCAAAATGAAAATCTACATAGCCGGTAAAATCACCGGAGACCCGAATTACAAGATGAAATTCCGCATGACGGCGAAGCACATACAGGAGCTGTATCCCCTCGCGGTGATCTTGAATCCGGCGGAACTGCCGGAGGGGCTGACACCGAAGGACTATATGCGGCTGTGCTTCGGGATGATCGACGCGGCGGATATCCTGTTCGCGCTGCCGGATGCGAATGAAAGCAAGGGTGCAAAGTTGGAAATTGCGTATTGCAGATATGTTGGGAAAGGGGTTTTGAAATGGAACGATTGACTTATTTCAAAGACGGATACTGGCGAGTAAATTTCAGCGGAGTGCAGTACCAGGCGGATTTTGTTGATCGCCTCGCGGCCTACGAGGATACGGGACTGACGCCGGAACGCTGTGCCGAATTTGCGCGAGCAGACGCGGAAGGACGGTACATCGTAATGCGTGATGCGGAGCAAGAGGGCGTTGCCCGCCTCCGCGAGCTTTCCGAGGCCGACAAGGACGGGCGCGTGGTCGTGCAGCCGTGCAAGGTGGGAGATAAATTATACAGAGTGTTTGCCGGAGAAATCTTCGAGCACCGAGTCGGGAGCATGAAATACTTCGCAATACAGGGACGGTGGGACATTGAAACGTACCCGTTCTGCCCATGCGTGGAAAGTTCCATAGGAAAAGCCGTATTTTTCACCAGCGAAGAAGCCGAGAAGGCTTTGCAGGAAATGGAGGGAAGGTCATGAAACAAATCATAGAGATGTTCGGCGTGCCAGAGGGGGAACTTTGAAATGGTGTATTACATCAAAAATCAGGATCTGCTAGACCTTCTTGACGAGAACGGCAGAACGATACTGACTGCCGCAAAAATCAACAGACTTGAGGGAGTCTACTTCCCCGCAGAACTGCACGTCGGAGATCGCGCGTGGAAGAAGGCCATGAGCATCCTTGATAAGAAATACGAGGAAGCAAAAAAGCTGCCGTTTGTCCGTGACCCACTGGCATGGGCACTGTACCACACTTGGAAGGAGTTCGATGATGGGAAACGCTGTGACTGAAGAATATATCCGTCGCTCAGAAGCACTGGACGCGATTCGTCGGTTTTCAACCGAAAACAGATCTGTGCTTGGCTATCACAGTGGCGCAATCGACCTCGCAGTGGAGGCAATAGAAGCCATCCCTGCTGTTGATGCAGCACCGGTTGTGTACGGCATATGGATGGAAGAAGACGGCATGCAGATCTGCTCAAATTGCGGTGAAGAACACGAATGGGATGACTACCGTGCATCTTACTGTGAGGATTGCGGAGCGAAAATGAGGAGATTGCATGATGACTGAAGAATTTATCAGCAGAACCGAGGCACTGAAAGACTTTGAATCCTGCAATGCGGAAAATCCGAACTGGACACCTCAACGGGTGAAAACGCTCCTGCTGCGTCAGCCCGCTGCCGATGTTGCGCCGGTGGTGCGGTGCAAGGACTGCAAGCATCGGACTGAAGCGGGCAACTGTGGACATCCGCGCCACCATGGGATTTTGCCATCGGCATATCCATACGATTTTTGCAGCTACGGAGAACGGAGGGAAGGAGGTAACGACGATGCGATTGACCGACGCTGATGCGATTATCAAAGAACAGCGAGAAATCATGGAGAAAATGTACTGCTCGACAATCCCAGAATTGAAGAAACACATGAGCATAGATGATGATTTGTCCATCTATATCCACTGCATGGAACAGTTCTCCCGTGCAAAGCAGTTTTATCACGGGTTACGAGGTATCTTGGAGAATGCTCCAACGGTGGATGCTGTTGTGGTAACGCGCTGCAAAAACTGCATTTACTTCGGCGTGAATAAAGAAAATGACCCGTACTGCACGAACAGGCACGGCCTAGATGATCCAGCGCCAGACGGGTTCTGCAACTACGGAGATCCAAAGGAGTAACGTGAAAATGGGCGTAACGATTAAATGCAAGAAAACCGGTCGGGACATCGACCTCGGGTGTAGCGGATTCATGCGGCTGCGGAAAAAAGTGGCCGAACTCATGGGAGGGCCGTTCTACAGCCACTACAAGAAATTATGCGATGCGCCGCCTCTCATGCGACCGGATGAGGAAAAGAAGTTCTATACGGAATGGGACGTGGAAGCAATCAGGCTGATTACGGAAAACAACATTCCGGTGAAAGTTGTGAATTTTCTGCTTGAAGACGACTGCGATGGGAAAATCAGATACGGAGCCTGCAAGGAGATCTTGAATGTCATCGGGGACTACGATGACAACATCTGTTACGGCTATGCCGGCCGGAGCGACTGCGCAATGTTCCGAGACTTCAAGGCAATCTTGCAGGACTGCGTGGACAACAAATGCGATATGGTCTGGATGTAGGAGGACAGAAAATGGATGCTGTTGCGTATTTCAAAGCATATGCGAGAATGTGCGATTCTTTTGATTCTAAGCACAACATTACGGGAAAACCGTGTGTAGGCTGTCCACTTGACGATATTGGACGCGGATGCCATATGAACGACCTCACCAACAACGCAGAGGAATGTGTTGCTGCGGTCGAGAAGTGGGCAAAAGAACATCCGGTCAAAACGAGGCAGAGCGAGTTTTTGAAGCAGTGGCCGGCTGCTAGGCTTTATGAAGGCGTTCTTGGGATTTGCCCTAATAGGCTTATGTATCGCAATGAAACTACTGGTCAATGCACAAAAAATGTTATGTCCTGCCCTGATTGTCGTCGTGATTTTTGGCTGACAGAAATCAAGGACGGTGAAGCATGATTGACAAGCAACTGATTTACAGGGAAGACGCGCTCGAAATCGTGCGCCGGACATCAGGGGACTATGCTGCGGCATTTGCTGAGATCAGCCGACTGCCGGCAGTGGACGCGGTACAGGTTACACGCTGCAGGGACTGTGATGGCCGCCGGGCAGAAATTTCGTGGTGTGGGACATATGTTAGGTGCGGCTTTCGTGACGCGACCGGCCTTAATATGCCGGAGGATGGGTTCTGCTCTTTTGGAAAAGGAGGACAATAAATGCCGCTCATAAACGTTGCTCTCTACGGAGAAGGAAAACGAAATAACCGGCTTCGGGCAGAATATATTTGCTGCGATCACGCGCAGGAATGCTCCGCATACCACGAAGGGAAATGCCTGAACGTTACCATACCGTTCAACCGACGGTGTGAACTTGGCAGAGTTGAAAAAGTGGATGGAGGCACAAAACAGAGCAAACGCTATGACACTGTGACAGACGCAGCGCGGCATTCGCCAGAATATCGTAAACTCAGATACCCATCCTATTGGTATGTAATTCGCATTGGAGATATGGCGTATCTGAATCTTCCTTACGTTGACCTCAAATTGGACGGAAGACGACTCAACGCATCAACGGCGATATTCACAAATCAACATTTACTAGTGGACAGACCAATGCTGACACCGGACAATTTGGACAACGTACTTGGATATAAACCACGCAATATGTGCGGAGACATCATCACGGGCCATGCGGATGAAAGCGTACCGAATTTCCTGCATCAATTCAAAAGACTGTTTCCAGTGGAATATGACCGTTTCGTGAAAGAGTACCCGAAGTATGCAGAGCTGTCCCCGACGTTTATCGGAAGATACGCAAAACTCGCAACGTGCAATCCGGACTGCGTGTATAAGGATTCAAGCGGGAGCAAGTTCACGATGGAAGATGGAAAACGGATGGTCTGTAAAGAGTATAAATCTGGCTTTCTTCCATTTGGAGCGTCCAAGGCAGAAGTCATTATCACACTTACGGACGATATGAAAGTCAAAATCACGGACAACTCACAGGTCTTGGACGATACTGTGTTTGTATAGGAGACAAGATGAACAGCAAATACTTGGAATTTCTGAAATCAAAAATCGAGACGGCTCCGGTGAGCGGCTTTTCCGTTCCGGAGGAAGATATCAATCCAGCGCTGAAGCCGCATCAGAGAGATGCGGTACGTTGGGCGCTGCGCGGCGGCCGGCGGGCGCTCTTTGAAAGCTTCGGTTTGGGAAAAAGCGCGCAGGAGCTGGAATTCTGCCATCACGCGGCGAAGCATGAGGGAAAGCCGGCACTGATCGTGCTCCCACTCGGCGTGCGGCAGGAATTCAAACGGGACGCCGTGAATATTCTGGGATACGAAGAGCCGGTTTATGTACGGACGATGCAGGATGTACGCGAGAACACCGGGGCGGAGATCATGCTTACCAACTATGAGCGTGTCCGAGATGGGGATATCGACCCGGCATACTTTGCGGCGACGAGTCTGGACGAGGCGTCGGTGCTGCGCTCGTTTGGCAGCAAGACTTATCAGACGTTCTTACAGAAGTTCAAGGGAGTCAAATATAAAATGGTCGCAACGGCCACACCGGCCCCAAACAGGTATAAGGAGATCATTCACTATGCCGGATATCTGGAGGTCATGGACACAGGGCAGGCGCTTACGCGGTTTTTCAAGCGCGACAGCACGAAGGCAAATAACCTGACGCTGTATCCGCACAGGGAGGAAGAATTCTGGCTGTGGGTCAGTTCATGGGCGCTGTTCCTTGGAAAACCGTCAGACCTCGGATATTCTGACGAGGGATATGAACTTCCTGGACTCGAAGTTAGAACGCATGTTGTTCACGACGAATTCGGAAAGATCACGGACCGGGATGGTCAAGTGAAGATGATGAACGATTCTGCCACGAACCTTCAGGAGGCATCACGCGAAAAGCGTGAGACAATTACTGCACGCGTACAGATGGCGAAGGAGATCGTTGACAGCGATCCGGATGCAAGCTTTATCCTCTGGCATGACCTCGAAGCGGAACGACATGAGATACACCGCGCGATACCAGAGGCCGTAGAGATCTACGGAACAATGGACTATGACGAGCGCGAACGGCGCGTCATTGATTTCTCCGACGGAAAGATCCGAATCTTCGCCACGAAGAAAGAACTTTCTGGTCAGGGCTGCAATTTCCAGAGGCATTGCCACAGAATGATCTTCGTCGGGATTGACTATGAATTCAACGACTTCATTCAGGCGATCCACCGCTGCTACCGCTTCTTGCAGACGGAGAAGGTCATTGTGGACATCATCTATACGGAGGCAGAGATCCCGATTTGGGACGTTTTGCAGAAAAAATGGAAGCAGCATGACTATATGCAGGAGCAGATGCGGGAAATCGTAAAAAAATACGGCCTTTCCGGCGACCGCATGAAGCAGGAAATGGCCAGAAGCATAGGAGTTGAGAGAGTGGAGATCAGAGGAAAGAACTGGATCGCGGTCAACAACGACTGCTGCGAGGAAACGGCGAAAATGGCAGACAACAGCACAGATCTGATCGTTACGTCCATCCCGTTTTCCAACCATTACGAATATACGCCGAGCTATAACGATTTCGGACACAACGAGGATACGAAAAAGTTCTTTGAGCAGATGGACTATCTGACGCCGAACCTTCTAAGAATTCTGAAACCCGGACGTGTATTCTGCTGCCATGTGAAAGACCGTGTTCTTTTCGGCAATGCGACAGGGACTGGTATGCCGACGATGGAACCATTTCATGCTATGTGCATTAAGCACTATATGGAGCATGGATTTGCATATTTCGGCATGATTACGGTCGTTACGGACGTCGTTCGAGAGAACAACCAGACGTACCGGCTCGGATGGTCTGAGCAGTGCAAGGACGGGACAAAAATGGGCGTCGGCTGCCCGGAGTACATCTTGCTATTCCGGAAGCTTCCAACCGACCGCTCCAAAGCATATGCGGATGAGCGCGTATCCAAGACGAAGGACGAATACACACGCGCTCAATGGCAGATCGATGCACACGGGTTCTGGCGCAGTTCCGGAAATCGGCTGATTACGAAAGGCGAACTGCTGCATACTGACACGGGAAAGTTGCAAGCAATTTATAGGAAATACAGCCGTGATTCCGTTTACAGCTATGACGAGCATGTAAAACTGGCGAAAGAGCTTGACAAGGACGGGCATCTGCCAGCTACGTTCATGGTAGTTGCGCCCGGAAGCTGGACAGATCAGGTATGGGACGATATCAACCGAATGCGGACGCTCAACACAACGCAGAGTCAGCGCAGAAAAGAGAACCATGTTTGCCCCCTTCAGCTGGATATCGTTGACAGGCTTATCAATCGGTATAGCAATCCAGGGGATCTGGTGCTTGACCCGTTTGGTGGACTTGGAACGGTTGCGCTGGAAGCCATCAAGGCCGGCAGACGTGGCTACACCATTGAGCTCAATAATGACTACTTCCGCGATGCGGTCGGCTACCTGAAGGAGTTCGACGAGTCTCAGCAGAACGACAATCTGTGCCTGTTCGATGTAATCTGAACTGAGTATAAGGCTGCAAATCACGCTGGTTGATTTCAATTCATAACAGCATAATGTTGTTTGAGGGTGCCTATTGCACCCTCATTTTTTCGTTTTCTAGGGTTTACATAATCATGTAAAAAAACATTTGCTGCCATGAGTAAACTTAGAATTAGGAGGGTGAAGCGATGAACGATAGAACGAGCAAAGTCCGGATGCGTTACACGGGGAAGACCGGATACCACGGGCTGAAACACTTGAAAGTTTACGAGATCAGCGTTGTTAGCATGTACGGAAAGTTTTGGGTAGAGGTTGGGAGTGAAGCTATTGCCTATGTTTCGCTTTCGATGCTCTGCCGAAACTGGGTGGACGTTTAGAAAGGGGAATGTTATGAACGACTGCGAGAGAATCGTTGCGTATTGTAGGGAACACGGCTCCATCACGCAGATGGAAGCAACCAGAGAACTTGGAAATACGCGGCTTGGAGCACGCATTTGGGACTTGAAGCACAAACTCGGCTATGAGGTTGAAGATATATGGGAAACGGCCACAGACCGTTTTGGAGACCCAACACGATACAAGCGTTACTTCGTCAAGGATAAGACACAATGAGCGATACATGCAAAGGATGCAAGTGGTGGGAACCGTTTAACTGGGTATGCTGCAACGGAGACAGCCCCCATTGTGCGGATTTCGTCAACTGTGGATGCAAATATTTTGAACGAGAGGACGATAAGAAATGTCAGAACGAAAGGGAACAACGCCATTAACCGCGCGAGAGGAACCGGAAATCGACCGGAAAACCTGCATGGGATGTGACTCATGGGATAAATTCACCTGTTTCAACGCGGCAAGCCAGTTCTTCGGCGGAGCGGTTGACTGCGGGTGCAGATATTACGGGACGGAGGTCGTGAAGAAATGACACAGAGAGAATTTGTGCTGAAAATGGAACCGGGCGCGGAAAACAAAAGCTGCTACGGTGGAATACGTTATTGTCCACACGCATATAGAGATATTCTTCCTGTCCCGCTTGAACTGTGTAATGCAAATACAGCAAGTGCAGAACTCTGTGAGAAATGCTGGAATCAGGAAATGAAGATTCCCACACCAGCTGAAAAGCCAATGGTGCAGGTCAACGCATTCATGAATCAAGACGCAGACGAAAAACCGGCTGAAAATTTCGTAGATCATCCGACGCACTATTGCAAAGGCTCCATCGAGTGCATCGACGCCCTGAATGCAATGGTTGAAGGCTGGGATAATCCGGTGGCGGCAGTTTTGGCGTGGCAGGCGGTCAAGTACATCTGGCGGCATCCGTTCAAGGGCAAGCCTGTGGAAGATATCAAAAAGGCCCAATTTTATTTAGAACAGCTGGTGAATCAGTATGAGCGTGAGAAAGAATGAACAAATGCGAAGGAGACGAAGCCTATGAGGAAATTCCTTTTCTGCGTCTGCATAATCCTCGTTCTGGTGTCAATCACACTGCTGATTTATCAAAGCGGTATCGAGCAAGCCCTTGCCAATAAAGCGGAGTCAGACCTGACCGTTGAATTGTCAGCTGCTTTCCAAGAAAATCTGAACGAACAGGAAAAATCGGAGGAGCAAATGGAGGCAGATACAGAAATCAGATCTGACTATCCTCAATTTTGCAGTCCACCACATACCAAAGACGGCATCGGTGGAGCAGGCGGATTTATCGTTGATGACCCGCAATGTCTTGAACTGCTTGCACGGGCAATTTACGCCGAGGCTGGCGGGGATGACTGCAGCGACGAAACCCGCATCATGGTCGGAAATGTCATCCTCAATCGGATGCGATGCGAATGGTATCCAGACACAATGGAAGCGGTGCTGACCCAGAAAAGGCAATACAACACGTTTTACTGGACTGGCGTTATTTGGAATGAGCGCGCGTCGAATCCAAGTGAAAAAGATGCTGTAGAGCGGGCATACAAATGCGCGGAACGTGTGCTGCTTGGAGAACGGCTACTCCCAGAAGACGTGGTGTTTCAGTCAGAGAACATTCAAGGAACAGAAATCGTAGCATATCAGGACGGGATATACTTTTGCCGATAGGAGGGCGTAGAAATATGGCCGCAGTCATTCAAGCACCGTGTAAAGGGTGCGAAAAACGCGAAATTGGATGTCATGGATGGTGCAAAGCATATTTGGCCTATCAGGACGAAAACAACATGTACAAGGCAATGAGCGCAAACAACAGAAAGTCGCTGTCCCCAACAAAGTCATTCACAAAAAGACAGCGTGAACTTATCAGGAAGGGGATGAAATGCGTCAGATGAACGGAAAAACATACTTGCTTTTTGCGATGCTTTCCGCAATCGCAAGCATTGCAGGTGGTACGTTGTTCATTCAGCTTTCACGCTTCGGACAGACGGCAAAGGAACGATTTGGGAATCTCTTGATTGGAACGTGCGCGATTCTTGTGGGAGTTGTACTTTGCGTGCTGACCGCTCTTGAGGCGTTTGGGGCGGCTTAGAGGACATTTTTACGCAAGAATGTGAAAACACACACAAAGAACGTACAAACGGCGCGTGCGGCGTCTGTGGGCGCGACACGTAAACCTAAATGAAATGGGAGAGTGGAAAATGTTAAACAGAATCACTGTGCAAGGAAGAATCGTAAAGAAGCCAGAAATGCGTGTGACACAGAGTGGAAAATCTGTGGCAAGTTTTACGCTTGCTGTTGAACGCGACTATGCAACTCAAGGACAAGAGCGTGAAACAGACTTCCTCGATGTGAACGCATGGAATCAGACGGCAGAGTTTGTTGGGAAGTATCTCGACAAGGGAAGCATGGCTTTGGTTGATGGCAAACTCCAGATCCGTAATTGGACGGACAAAGAGGGGAATAAGCGTCGTAACGCAGAAATTGTAGCAGAACGGGTCTACTTCTGCGGGAGTAAGCCGACAGACGGAACGTCGAAACCAATCCATACAGTACCGGCACCGGCATCTGATGTTCCGGAAGGGTTCACAATGCTGGACGAAAACTCGGACGATCTTCCGTTTTGATTGGAGGTGAGAACATGGAATTAAAATATGAAACATGGCTTTATGATTGCATTTGCGTGGCAGATTTTGAAAATCCGGATACCCCAGCGATTTGTCTTGGTGTGATAACTGAGGAAGACCTTGGGTGCATCATGGACATTGCAGCCAAACAAGGACACTGGGTTGTGACCAGACCTGCCATGGCAGAAACGGAGGAATCTTGATTGGCTACGGGCAAAAGATTTTATTGGCTGAAGTTGTATTCTGATTTCTTTTCCAGTGTGCGGATAAAGAAACTCCGGAAACTCGCAGGCGGTGACACATTCCTTGCAATTTACCTTAAAATGCAGCTTCTCGCAATGCAGCATGACGGAGTTTTGCGTTGGAGTGGCGTAGAAGATGACTTTGTAACAGAACTGGCTCTCAAATTAGATGAAGACTCAGACAATGTGAAGGTCACTATGGCTTATTTGCTTAGTTGTGGCCTCGCAGAAACGGATGACAACGTTAATTTCTTCTTCCCTTTTGCCGTTTCAAATGTTGGTTCAGAGGGAACCTCAGCACAGCGTATGAGAGACGCAAGAATGGCAGCAAAGCGGAATGCAGAGGCCATGAAGATCGAAGCAAATGCGAACAATGTGCAAACATCGTGCGCACATTGTTCGACAGAGATAAGAGATAGAGATAAGAGTAAAGAAAAAGAGATAGATTTAACAGTATCTAACGATACTGTTTGTCGGACAAGCGATGTCCGACGTGTGGTAGATGCTTGGAACTCTCTTGGCCTTACGCAAGTGGAAAAGGTAACGGGGGATAGCGTTCGAGGCAAAATGCTCCGAGCCAGGATAAACGAATACGGAACAGATGACGTGGTTGATGCTGTCATGCGAATCAAAAAAAGCAGCTTCTTGCGCGGACAGAACAAAAAAGGCTGGACAATCACATTCGACTGGCTTGTGAGACCAAATAACTTCACCAAGGTCAAGGAAGGGCAGTATGACGATTCGGTACATGGAAATCAGTCATTGCGCGAAGCGTCCAGCAGCAATCCATTTTTACGGGAGGACATATGACAAGAGACGAAACAAGGAAAATCCTTGCTGTGCTACGAACGGCCTATCCAAACTTCTACCGGAATGTATCGGATTCAGATGTAACCGATACGCTCAACTTGTGGGCTTCAATGTTCACAGATGATGACCCAAGGCTTGTTGCAGCAGCAGTGAAATCTATCATCGTAGCAAGCAACCGAGAGTTTCCACCAAATATCGGAACAATCAAGGAACAAATGAGAAAACTGATGCAGGATGATGACCTTTCCGAAATGGAGGCGTGGGTTCAAATATCTGCTGCGTGCCGGAATGGTATATATGGAGCGCAAGAGGAATTCAGCAAACTGAGTCCTACGCTTCAGCGTATTGTTGGCAGCCCACAACAGCTTAGTGAGTGGGCATTGCTGGATACTGATTCTCTGCAAAGCGTTGTAGCATCAAATATCCAACGGTCGTTTAGAATGGTTCAGCAGAGAGAACGCGAACAGACAAAATTACCGCAGGAAGTACAGGCCCTCTTGCAGTCGATTCGCATGGGGAGCGCCGGAAATCTGGAAGGAGAGAATGATGTTAAAAGAATATCGTGACAAGGCTTTTAGCACACACTGCCAACTGTGCGGAGAAGAAATACTGGACGAGGAAGCGTTCTATTTCGACGATGGCAGCTATTTCATACGCGGGTATTGCATACACCAGGTTTGTGCAGAGGAACAGACACCAAATATGCCGGGATATACAAAACTCAGGAATGAAATGCGTGAAAATATGACGCTCATAAATCCGCTGCAGGAAAAGAATTCGGTGAAAAATGATGGCGTTTGAAGACAAGCAACAGACTTCGGCAACCGGTATGTGCGCATGGTGTGGCGCGGAAATCTATCCGGATGACGATATCTGGTACGACGGCTTTTTAACGTACATTCACGATGAGTGCGTTGAAAAAATCGAGGCCATGCCAGACGAAGCGCCGATAGCTGCGTTTATCCGGGAAGATTACCGGCAAACGACCATGCGGAAGATCATAGATGACCGCTTGGCGAGGGAAGAGCATGAAGTTTGAAATCGTAAGAGCGTTGGACGGGAAAGGCATGATGGAGACGGATTATGAATCCTGCATCCCGTCAGATGATACTATACGCAGCATGATAAAAGCCGGTTATAAGGCATACAAAGACGGTCGGGTTTACCGGCCGAAAGATGGAGGAAAAAATGGTACAGTTAGGACAAACGGTAAAAAAGGTCGTTAGTTTTGCCCCAGAACGAAATATAAATCAGTTCAACAGTGAAAAGAAGACACTCTACGGAAAGGTTATTTTTGTTCATCCAAAGAGAAGATTCTACACAGTGGAATTCTCACTCTGGAATGGGAGTAAAATCCGCTCATGTTATACGGAGGGATTGTAATGGGAAACGGACTCACATACGCGCAGAAACTTGTGATTGCAAGGCAAACTGAACTGACCATTGGTGTTGACACCGGTTTTCAAAAGGCGGCAGACTTCTTTTCTATCGCGCTTTATGAAGAAGGGTTTGGAGAACAACGGCAAGAAAAAATCGCCAGACGCGTTATGGAACTCGATCAAGAATATGGGGATGCGTGGACTGGACGCGTGGAAGCAGATTACAAGCAGGAACAGATAGACCGTATCTTGAAAAAAGCATACGGAAAGAATTTCACCCCGTTCTTGGAACGGAATCCGTATATAAAGAAATTCAACTATGCAGGGAAAGGAAAACGTTAATGCAAAAAGACAAAATAACAGTGGTCGAAACGGCAATGAAACAAATTGATGCAGAAGCAAACCAAAATGGGACTGGATGCGCGTACTGGCGCGGATTCTTGCAGGGCGCTCTCATGCAGCAGTACGAAGACATGCACGGTATTCAAGAACAGCTTGCGGCGAGATTTCTTGAAAACGCAAAATTCGAGGACAATCGTGTGCGCTATGTGAGAGAACCGTCCGCGAAGACTCCAACGTATGCGCACCAGGACGATGCAGGCATGGATTTATATGCGTCGAAGGGAAATTATATTCCGGCCGGCGGAAGATGCACTTTCCACACCGGCATCCATGTCGAAATCCCGAAGGGGTACTTCGGCGCAATCAGAGCCAAAAGCGGCCTGCTTCGGAATCATGGAATCATATGCTCTGGAACAATCGACGTGGGATATACCGGCGAAATCATGGTAACGCTCGTAAACACAAGCGACGAGATTTACTGTGTTTCAGAAGGGGACAAGATTGCGCAGCTGATTATCATTCCGTATGAGCGCGTCGAGCTGCTGGAAGTGGAGTCACTTGAAAAGACCGAACGTGGAGACAACGGCTTCGGGAGCAGCGGAAGATGACGTTTGAAGAAAAGGAAAAATTCCTCAAAGAAATATGGAAATGGCTTAATGACAGCGGCACACTCGACGAGTGGCTGCCAACGCCTAAACCAAGAATTGGACCAGAACTCGTAGATGTCAGGAGTATTGAATTTGGAAATCCTGCCGTTTATAATAGCAAGCAGAAGATCTGCATACCGCCTATCGACCAATCCAAGGCAACGGGCGGATATGGAAAACCGATGCAAATTATATCCGATGGCGAATGGTCGTTGATCTGTGCGCTGCATGGAGGAAAATCGAATGGGCGATAGCTATCTAAAGCGAACAACAGATTTCTTTGAGAGCTATTTTGAAATCCCGAAATTCTACTATGCAGAGAAGAAACGGGTGATTCGAACAGAAGCAATACACGACCTCATGTGGCAGCTCGTCGGAATGGGCGTTTTTCAGGACGAAGAAGACGTTCGGAAAGAGGCGTTGACGGACTACGATGTGATGCTTCCACCTACAGAATAAGCGAATGGGACTGCTAATGCAGTCCCATTTTTGTGTTCAATTTCGTGCCGATTTTCGTGCCGATTTTTGCGCATTTTCGGCTATGTTTTCGCAAATCTGACTGCGCGGAAACAAATAAATCTCACTGACAACTATTGCGAAAAATCATTGATATACAAAGAAAATCCCGTAATCTTCAATGATTACGGGAAAATCTTTCTGGCAGGGGATGAGGGATTCGAACCCGTGACACTACAAGCAAAACGGTAAATATATATGAGGATTTTTGAAGCGTGCAAAAATCCGTGCCGATTTTGCAACGTTTACGATTGGATATTCTTGTAAAAATCTCGCATTTTCTCGGAATGCTGATCGATGTCCTTTTGGGATTCGCGCAAATAGTGGTCATGCACTGTGCTCATGTTGGTCCATCCTCCGAAACTCATTGTACGCAATTCAGGCCAACCGAGGTGATAACCGAGTGACGCAAATGATCTGCGCAATCCATGAACAGACACAGGAGGAAGGTTGTTTGCCTTGCAGATTTTGTTGATTTGCTTCCCGATGGCCTGTGGCGAGAGCTGAACAATATATTCGTCAGAACCAATTTCTGGAATAATTTCAAGAAGACGCGGAATTACAACAGGGATTTCTCTCTTTGAAGCATATGTTTTGTTGGTGTCCTTCTCAACCAATTTGTTGTTAAAGTCCAAAACCCGCGCTCCAGATACGTTGATCGTAGCATTTCCGTCTTTTGATATTATAATATCTTTACGCTTCAAGTCAACTAGTTCGGAAAGCCTAAGTGAATGCAGAGCCAACAGCGCGGCTAACTCACAGGTCGTTCCACGAATCAGAGGTATGAATGATTGGATTTGCTCAAAGTCCAAATATGGAAGACCTCCCTTATTGAACTTCGGCAGCTCAACCTTTGGAGGGTTTATTCCAGCGTACCGCATAGCAGCAGAAATGACGTTCCAGCGGTTAAATACAGTCTTCGCGGAAACGTGTTTTGCTTCCTCGTTGACAACAGCTTGCCAATCAATGTTAGCGGATATATCAATATCCATGTATTGCTGAAATCCGTGCCGTAGAACTATATCATAGCCTCGATATGTGGCCGGCGAAATAATCTCAGACTTCCCATCCATCATTTTCTGTATTGCTTCTTTTACAGTTAGTTTCGGAGCAAGTTTCTTCTGCTCGATAAAGCCTGCCCGTATGGCCTTCGCTTTTGCGATGCACTTATCCTTTGTCGTTTCTGTGATACTTTGCTTCTCTGCGTCAAGGTAAATCCGGTAGTTCCCGCTTGCAAGTTTTCGCGGAGAAGGTACTTTGATTTCGTCTTTTTTCTTCCGTTCCTTCAACTGCTTCTCACCGCACCAATTACAGAACATAGAGTTGACTTCAATTTCACGGCCACAGGATTTACACTTCATGATGGGATGCCTCCTGCAATTTCTCCAAGGCATCATTACGCTCTTTCATGACACGAAGAAATTCCTGCTTCAAAGCATAAAAAGTATCTGCACAGACTCCGATGCTTGGAGCAATCTTGATGTTTTCATCAAGCGCGTCCAGCACTGCTTGATCGCGCTCATTGATATTGTTTCCCAAACGAATAACCTCCATGGAATTAAAAAAGTACAGAACACAATCAATCTTGATGAGCAATTCAAGGAGCTCTTAGAGAAAGTGAGCGACAAAGATGGATTACTTAGATTCCTTCAGTTTTGCATTCTGCGTCTGAATAAAGACGAGCCAGTTCAAGCAATTTGGAGCGAGTGGTTGCAGACAACTGGCTAAAAATACGAACCATCTCCATGGCCTCGGTGTCGTTACTGACATCGGGGTCATTTTTTTGCGCGGGTAAACCGCCAATCAACTCCTGCTCGGAGACACCAAAATATTCACAAAGTTGAATAAGCGTCCGTGGTTGCGGCGTTGTCCGTCCATCAATCCAGTTGCGGATTGTGGTTTGTGAGCAATGCAAGTCATTCGCCAGTTTATAAGCGGACAGACTGCGCTCACGCATGAGTGTTTTGAGTTTTTGTGAAAAATCCATAAAAATATACCTCCAATTTTGGATAAGCAATTTGCTCCAATAGGGTTGCAAATGATTCAATAATGGTGTAAAATATGGAGCATGAGGCAAGCCGATATTCCAGTTGGGTATAGAAATATCCAAGATGGACGAGTAGCTTGATTCTGTATTGGACGTTCAGAATTTTACTACTCCAACTTGCTAATGTCAATCCCAAATGGAGGTGAAATTGTGAACTTTTCTGAAACATTACAAAAAATGATGCAAACGAAGGGTGTGACCAGATACAGATTGGCTAAAGATCTTGGAATCAGCCAGTCAACTGTTACGAACTGGCTGGAAGGACGAACGCCGCATCCTTTCATGATGGATAAGGTTTACGCTTATTTTGGAAGATCAACGTTTGATGCCAATGATGAGCGGGCAAAGCATCGGAGGCCACAAACATGAACGACCTCGTATTCTTAGCACCAAACACGGAAGAACCGTTCACAACATCAGAAGTCATCGCTGAATGCGCCGGGGTTCAACACCATACTGTGACGCGACTGATTCAGCAACATGAAGCTGATTTCAAAGAGTTTGGCTCACTTCGATTTGAAATCGAAGTGAGAAAACGAGAAGTCGGTGCGACAACGGCAAAGAAATATAAGCTGAATGAGCAGCAAGCGACGCTGCTGCTAACGTTTCTTCGCAACACTTCGGCCGTTATCAAATTCAAGAAAGAATTGGTTCGGCAGTTCTACGCCATGCGGGAAGAGCTGATGAACGTGCGGGCAACCCGTGCGGCGCGAAAACCAATCAGACTTGAAATGACCGACGCGATTAAGGCACTTCCGGATAGTCCACACAAGAAACTGAAGTATGGTCAGTACACAGATCTGGCATATCGAATGGCGATTGGAAAGTCAGCACGGCAAGTCCGCGAAGAACGTGGAGCAGACAAAAACGCGAACGCAAGCGACTACATGACGTCGGATGAATTGCAAGCAATATCTGCAATGGAAAATCGCGTATCAGTCCTTCTCCAAGTCGGCATGAACTATCAACAGATCAAGGAACTTTTAACGAAAAAGCAGCGCAAGGAGGAAATATGCCACGCTTGAAAAAGAAAGAGCCCGACTTCATCAAGGTTGGGCGGCTCATAAGAGGCTATGCGACACCGCCCAAGGTGGCAGAAATGATTGGCTGTTCAGCCACAACAGCGCGAAAAAAGATGAACACGCCCGAACTGTTCACGCTTGGCGAGCTCAATATGATTTGCCACAGGGCACACATTCCTATTGAGGACATGAGGCAGGCGGCGCAGGTATGAGTTTAATCAGGAAACATTTTGAAAACCGGGAAAGCTGGCTGGAAGGCCGGCAGGAACTCGGAATCGGTGGTTCTGACGCTGCAGCGGTTTGCGGACTCTCCCCGTGGACATCTCCAGTGGAACTCTGGAGAATAAAAACGGGGCAAAAAAAGCAAAAGGACATATCCGCGAATGCTGAGGTTGAACGCGGCGTTCGGATGGAGTCGGCGCTTCGGGAGTTGTATGCGGCCATGAACCCACAGATACGGGTTGAACATTACCCATACGACATTCTGGCTCAGAGCGAACGGCCGTGGTTGACAGCGACCCTTGACGGAGAACTTACCGACGAAAACGGTCGGCACGGCATCCTTGAAATAAAAACCGGTCAGACCATGAAGAAAGTTGACTATGAAAAGTGGGCGGACGGAAATGTGCCGATTTACTACCTCGCCCAAACACAATGGCAGCTATTGGCTACTGGATGGGATTTTGTTGATCTGTTTGCCGCGCTTCAGGACATCCGTGGTGACTGGTCAATACGAACACGCCGAATCGAACAGGCAGAGCGCGAAGAAGACCTCGCATGGCTGCTGGACAAAGCAGATACGTTCTGGGGGTACATCCAAAAGCGACAGATGCCGCCGATGACTTTGAGAATATGAAAGGAAGGAACACATTGATCGTTGAAGTCAAATTTTACAGAGAAAGTGCGAAAGCATACGTCGGACGCGGGTACAGCTATGAAACGGACATGGCGCTGAACGTTGGAGATCGTGTGCTTGTGCCGGCTGGAAAGGGAAAGAACAGAGCAATAGTCGTGGCGATGAATGTGCCGCGAATTGCCGTCAATCCTGATTACTTCCCATTGAAGCGCATTACGGAATACGACATGCCGGAGGTGAACGCTTGATGGAAACAACGGAAATCAGGATGATAACCGACCTCGACAAAGCACTTCCACAGAGTATCGCATTCAACTTCGAGGAAGTGAAAACATGGCTGACCGAGAATCTTGCATCTTACAAGAGCATGGTCGTCACCGAAGACGAAATTGGAGCGGCAAAGGCTGATAAAGCCAAGATTTTAAAACTGTCAAAGACCATATCAGAACAGCGAATCGCAATCAAGAAACGCTATCTGGAGCCGTACAACGACTTCGAGGCGAAAATGAAAGAACTGTCCGGTATGTGCGACGAGGCCGCGAAGAACATTGACGTACAGGTCAAGGCTTTTGATGAAAAACAGAAAACAGAGAAGCGGGAAGAACTCAAAGCATTCTTTGAATTGCTAAATCAGCAAGCGTGGCTTCAATTTGAACGGATTGAAAACCCGCGCTGGATGAATGTCACTTATGACATGGAAACGGCGAAATCAGACATCCAGCAAACTGTGAGCACCATTGCAGAGAACGTTGCAACCATCACAGAAGCTGGCGGAGAGTTCGAGAGTGAAATCTTCCTGGAATATCAGAAAACGCTTGACCTTGGAGCGGCCATGCGGCGCGGCGGAGAACTGAATAGGCTGAAAAAGGAGCGGGAAGCACGCAGAGCTGCCGAAGAAGCAGCCGAACGCGCAAGACGTGAGGCGATTGCGGCGCACGAAGCTGCTATGGAAAAGGCACAGCGCGAGCAGGCCGAAAGGGATGCACAACGGAAAATCGAAGAAGAAACTGCGCGCCGGGCGGAAGAAATGCTGAATTCGTCAAATCTTTCTCACGTCGATGGGATGGAAAACGCGCAAACGGAACCTGTTTCTGTGCTCGATTTCAGAGTGTACGTTACCAATGAGCAGAAAATCAAACTTCGGGACTGGCTGAACGCCAACGGCATCCGATTCTGCCGTGTACCAAAATTCGGAGACTGATATACGAAAGGAATGTGAAATATGAACGCAACAACTAGACTTACACCGCCTGCAAAGACGCAGACGTTTTCAAACGCCATCACGTCCAATGCGATGCAGGAGCTTATCCGAAAATCTTTGAAAGACCCCAAAGCTGTAGCGAGATTTACATCGACGCTGATTCAAGCGGTGAATTCTTCTGACCAGTTAAAGGAATGTGATCCCGGAAGCGTCGTAGCAGCTGCACTTCGCGGAGAAGGAATGGGCCTGATACTCAACATTCACTACCATTTGGTTCCCTTCGGGCGGATGTGTAATTTTATCATTTCATATAAAGGCTATATTGCGCTGGCCCTTGCGACTAAGCAGTACCACGATATAGATTGCCTTGACATCCGAGAAGGCGAGTACATGGGACGCGATTCGCGCACTGGAAAGCCAAATTTTGACTTCAACGTTTACTCTACGGATGAAGAGCGTGAAGCAGCACAAGTAATCGGGTACTATGCCTATTTCGAATTGAAAGATGGGATGTTCCGACCGGAATTTTGGTCGATGAACAAGCTTCTGTTCCATGCAGATCGGTATTCACAAGCGTTTGATCTTGAAAAGTTCAAAAAGTTCACTTCTGGGGAAATGACAAAAGAAGAGGAAGAAAAGATGCGGAAATCCTCACCCTGGAACGACGTTGGGTATGGGCAAGACAAGATGTGCCGTAAAACCGTTCTCCGCAGCCTCCTGAACTCCGGCTATGCGCCGCTTTCCAATGAAATCCGCTATGCAATGGAAAACGACTCCGAAGATGGTGTAATTCCGGATATGCCGATTATCAACGTTGACAAGTCAACTGGAGAAGTGACTGGCGCGGTTCCGACAACTCCTGCTATCACTGCTGCATCGGACGATGACTTCTTCGATGAAACTGCCGTGAGCGCTGAACTTGATCGAAGAAATGATGCCAAGCAGGAAGCAGTACAAGCTCCCACACCAGTCAAGCGGAAAAAGGCAGAAACCGAAAACAAGCCGGAAGCAGTAGAAGCGTCCTACACGGACGATGGCTTTTTCGGTGGTGGTGAGTAATGAGACCAATCATAAACGGCGGAGTTACGCAGGACCCAAAAGACCCAAAACGGCAGTCATGCGAAACCATGCTTATTTGGGGAAAGGTTACGCGGGACGCAAAGCTCGAATACACAAAGGGTTCAAACAACAAACCCCCGATGCCAAAGGTCACATTTGGCGTAGCATACGAGGAAAAAAAGTTCATGAACGTCCTCGCATTAGGGGAATCTCCTCAAACCAATATCGCGCAGCGCGTTCGGAAGGGCGATCAGGTTTTAATCGCTGGAAGATGGTCAAGCAAAGAATACAAAAACAGCGCCGGTGAGGAAAAAACATGGGCAGAACTGAGAATTGAGCAGATTGCCATTCAGAGCGACGACTATCGAGAAGAAATGATTGACTGCCTCTGGACTGCGTTCGCAAACGCGATGGCAAAAGGCTATATGCACGACAGGACAGAATTCATGCGGGCATTCAACACCGGCTTCGTAGATGCGTTTTGGGAGCTTTGTCAGTCCATGCAGGGAGAAGAACCACAGGAAACGGATGACGGAGAAGCGGCTGGTGGCGATGACTATGAATTGACAATCTGAGGTGATCTTATGAAAGAAATTAAAATCATACTCAGAACACCACCACGCACGAAGAAAAACAGCAGCCAAATCATATTCAACAAAAAAACCGGGAAACGAATGGTTATACCGTCTCAACAGTACAAGGAATATGAGCAAGCGTGCTTGTGGCAAATCAGAAAACCATCGGTGGCGATTGACTTTCCTGTAAATGTGAAGTGCGTTTACTTCATGCCGACACGGAGAAAGGTTGACCTGTGCAACCTGATTGAAGCTACGATGGACATTCTTGTGAGGGCTGGGGTCCTGAATGATGACAACAGTGAAATTGCGGTATCACATGATGGAAGCCGGGTTTTCTACGACAAAGAAAATCCTAGAGCAGAAATAACGATAACGGAACTAATCGATTGAATCGGGGGCAGAAACAATGGAATCTATGCGTGAAGATGTATTCAGATTGGCGGTAGCACCATGGAAAAGCATTTACAGGTCAGACACGCCAGAGCGGGTAACGAAAGAAACGCAGGACGAAATTGATTTCTGCCTTTATCACTGTCCTTACGCGGACAGTGAGTGCTGCAACTGCCTTGACGGCGGCACAAAAGAGAAGCAAGGAAGGCCGAACGTAGGCGGAGAGTTTGATTTGGAACGGCTGAAGGAAATGCTACGCTTGAAAATACCGCAGGCAAAGATTTGTAGGGAACTTGGCGTAACTCGGCAGACCGTATACAACTACAAGAAAAAACTGGGGTGATTTAGGTGATTCACAATGGCTATATCCACACCGGAAACTTGATAATGTATCTGGATATGGCGTTGATTGAACACAAATCTTCGCCGACGGCCGGATATGCGCTGCTGAAACTGCACCAAATCATCAATGAACATCCTGACTATTTCGGCTGTATCACGCTGGGAGAGTGCGAGGGATGCCGATGGAACGGCAGGCACCAGAAATGTTCGTGCTGCCGACGGAATCCAGGCTTAAAAGATTGCTATGAGGTGAAAGAATGAGAACGGACGATATTATCCGTGGACTACGTTGCTGCTATGACACGACAGGGGAACTTGATTGCGAATCGATGTGTCCGTTCGTGAATGCGGAGGGATGCAGAATCAAACTGCATGAAGCTGCCGCAGAACAACTTGAGTTACTTGCATCAGAAGTAAAACGATTAAAATCTCTTGTACAGCCAATAGGCAAAAACCCGTGCGATGGATGTGACCATGGATGGGGGTCAATGGTAGGATACAAAAACGGGAAAGTGGAGTCAAAGAGCTGTATGGAAGAATGCCGGTTGCTGAAAGAGTATCTGGAGAAACAGAAGGAGGGACAGCCATGCTGCCCATGATGGAAGCAGGGTGCTATAACTGCCCGGTAAAAAACTGCACTGCGGCATATCGCGGGAGCGAATGCGCCGCGAACCGTGCAAAGGTAGGAATCGACACCGACCCGCTAACCAATGGCGAATACATCAGGCAAGCAGACGACAATCAGCTTGCGGACATTCTGTACGGAGCTATTTCTGGGATAGTAACAGAGATGCTTCGCCGTCTCGGAATAACCGATTGGGAATGTCCAGACATCCGAGATGAATACGTTGAGTGGCTGCGAAGCCCATGCGACAAGGAGACCAAATGAAGACACTGAATGGTGGGCAGAAACTCACAATCCCGTGTAAAATCGGAGACTACTGTCTATTCGACACAGGACTGTGTATCAAAAAAATGAGAGTCAGGGGCTTCTACTTTGGCTATCCTGATGGGTTGCGCATTGACCTCGGCGACATCGAGCCGGTCGCGTTTCATCACTCAATCGTCGGCTATGTTGCAGCTGAAGACGATATCATGCAGAGTACAGAAGCCGTAAGAATGAGGAGGAAGTTAGAGTACAGATGAAAACTGAAATCACAAAAATCAAAGGTGACTGGATGGAGGTCGCTTCCGATTGCCGGTCAACGGTCGGCAAGCCGCCGCTCGACCATGAGCCGAGCGTGGATTTCAAGAAAAAGATTCTCCTTGCGGAGCACAGCCCAATCCGGGATATCTCCATAAAATGGACGTGGCACGGAATCAAAAGCTGGGTCGCTACCCACTGGAGCCGGCATAAGTTCGAGAAGTACATCAAGTCGCAGCGCTCAGACAGAACCGGCATACCGCGCGACAAACTGCCGCAGGACGCGCCTGTTGACTTCACGGGCGACGCAAATGTGCAGGCACTAATCGATACCATGCGGAAACGTTTGTGCCGCCAATCCTCAACAGAGACGCGACAGTATGCAGAGGACTTCAAGGCAACCCTGCATGAGGTTGAACCGGAGATCGCAGATGTTCTGGTCCCACAATGCGTCTATCGTGCGGGCTGCGCGGAAATGAAACCGTGTGGAGACGGAAAATGCTTTTTCGATGTCCTGATTGACCAGACAGCCGGTGCGGTTGCGACGACACACATCCAAGACCGCTACGATGCGTACAACAAATTCTTCTATGAACGGAGGAATCAGAAAGTGGTGAAAGATTGAAAGCGGTAATGATTTCGATTCGCCCGGAGTGGTGTCAGAAGATTGTGACCGGGCAGAAGACCATTGAGGTGCGCAAGACGCGCCCGAAGATGGATATGCCGTTTAGGTGCTATATCTACCGGACAAAAGGAAGCGTTCCCCATATCATCAATGGGAAATGGGCAAAGATGGAAGTTGGCGGAACGGTCATTGGGGAGTTTGTATGCGACGACATTTTTGAAAAGATCAGCAGAGTAGGAGCAAACTGTGAACCGCCGAAATATTGCATCTGCGATTGGAACATGGACTGCACACCACTTGATACGCTTCTTGCGGATGCCTGCCTGACAAAAGACGAGCTGGAGAAGTATCTGGACGGCGGCGTCGGCTTCGGTTGGCATATTTCTGACCTGAAAATCTACGACACGCCTAAGGAAATACATGAGTTTTGGGCATATAACGAAGAACTGCACAAGAGATATGATGCAGGAGTGGACTTTTGCTGCTACGATGCAACGGACGAATACGGGGACGCTCTGAACGACTGCGGAGACGCCTGCAATGACATATTGAACTGCTACCGTTGCTGGGAAGAGTGGAGCGGATGGTGCCACCGACTCAAGCACCCACCCCAAAGCTGGTGTTATGTGGAGGAATTGCCATGACGAAGGAACGTCAATCAACGTTAATTCGATGCCCTCACGGACATATTCTAGGTGTATGCTGGGAAAATGGAACTGTTGAAATCAGGCATAAGGGAAGAAACGCCGTAATAAATTCTCCGAATGCAAATGTGCAAATAACCTGCGAACAATGCGGCAAGATGGTCACAGTCTATCTTGACTGCGGAAAAACTGATGTGGAGGAGTGTATATGATAATTAAATCCGGAGATTATGTAGAAAGTCTGCATGGGAATGTCGGTGTAATAAAAACAGTCGGGAAAACAGTGCCTGTTGACGGCAAGGAGCAATTCTCCTTCGATTGGGAAATCACGCGCCCGTCCATCGGAAGCGGCGGCCGTGGCTTCTTTGCTGGAAGCGAATCCGATTTGTGGCGGCACTACCGTCAAATTGGCATGTATCACAACCCGTTCCAGAAAGAGAGAATGACAAAGCAGAGCCTGACAAAGCAGAGAATCGAACCGATTGAATTCGGAAAGATTGAAAAAGCAAGAGCAACGAAAGTGACGATTTCGACAGACGGGGACGTAAAAACTGAACGCGGTGAATTCGATATACTGAAACGCACAAAATTAACGGTCACAGATCTTGCAGTCAAAATCAACGAAATCATCAACTATCTGAATGCGGAGGAATGTTAATGGAGCATATTGTACAATTTGGCATCAACATCGATGACGAGGCAATCAAGCGTACCATAATGGAAAGCGGCGTTAAGACTATCGAAGCGCAGATCAAACAGGCAATCATCAATAAAGTTTTCACCACATACCGATACGGAAATGCGAATCCCGCCAGCGATCCGTTATCTACATGGGCGCAGAATCTCGTAGCGGACACGCTTGCAGAAAACCGAGACGCGATTATAAGCCAAGCGGCAGCAATTCTCGCAGACAAGATGGGGCGGAGCGTGAAAGTCCGCGAGGCTATCATCGCAAAGGCGGCGGAATGAGTGTCATACTTAGGAGAATCGACAGCAAGATCTTCTATCCCGTGACGTATATCCTTGATGAATACCATGTTTCGGGAGATCTTATTGATATCGATGAAATGAAATTCATCATTACCGATGAATCAAATTCCGTGATATATCTTGAAAAGGAAAACGAATGGCGCAACAGGTTTTACCCCGGAAAGTGGATTAGAATTTTCCCACTGGTCGGAATCCTTGAACTCGAATCGGATGAACCGATTGATGTACCGGGATTCAGAAGATTTCCTTGGGGAGAGGAAAAAAGGTGGTTGCTCCGTAATGAGCAAATGGAAAAGAAATTGGCATGGCTGATTCAAGAGGAACGGAGAATATCAGCATCGGAGGGGGGGAAAAATGGAGGATTTCATGTGTGCGCGTATCTGCGATAATCTGCAACTTGAACTTCATAAGGACGTGCTGCGGGCGATAATCGAGCAGGATGAGTTCTACCGAGTGTTGGGAAACTTCTCCGTGGAGATCATGGGTGTTGCACCTGATACCGGTGCATTCATCTTAAAATTTCACGACAAAGACAAGCAGTACGCGAAAACGGTCTGCGATAGCGAAGTCTTGGAGGTAACACCGGCAGACATGATTAACCATGACTTTCAGAACAGGACCAGAAATGTCGGCCCATATGAGGTGGAATCCAACAAACCGAACTGGACAAGGGAGGGAAACAAACCAGTGGTAACAATCTATGGTTATAGCGACGATACGGTCGAAATCGAAAACAGCAACTACAATGATGGTAGTATTGACTGCTTCGACAAGGATGTACGGTTGTGGTTTAGCGACGGAACAATCATCCGCATCGGTTACTGCAAGCAAAATCTCGGCGTTTGGTACATCGTTAGAGAACACGTCGGAACGGCAGAGCAGACACTTTTGGTCTGCGAGGATGAAGACGCAGATCCGTACAGCGATGTTTTCTGCATCAACGCGGAAATCGAACGGCATGAGGTGCTGGGAGGGAATTTTGGAGAGATTAACATTACGGAGCAGTGACACTAACCACAAAAATGGAGTGTGTTGCACGCATTTTCAAAGCAAGGAATGCCTCGAAGCCGGTGGGAATTGTGCATATGGTTGCAAGTGGGAAGAAGCAGTATGGGCACGTTTGGCTGAATTTGAGGACAGTGGCATTGAAACGTGGCAAGCTGACGCTGCTAAGAGCATCGTTGAAATGGCATTCGGCGGGGAAATCAGCTCAATAGAACGTATCCGTGATCTGGTAAGAGCAGATAAAGCCGGCATGAACATTATTCTTCCGTGCAAACCGGGCGATAAATTGTTTGTTCTGACCTCTGACAGTTTGACCGGCATCATGGAAACAAAATGCAGACGAATCGAAATCCGAGACGCCACAGATGGATTGTATGCGACGGTCGTGGCACCATGCGTCTATGACGGCGGAACTTACTCGCATTGGGAGTTCACAAAAGAGGACTTTGGAAGAACGGTGTTCTTGAATCAGGAAGAAGCCGAAAAGGATTGGAGGAAAAATGAACTGCGGAGTAAAGGAATGTCCTTTTATTCGGAGCGGTGAGTGCGAAGTACCGCCGTGCGGAACGTGCTTCCTTCCCTGCAAAGAGAGGGAAATCATGATTGAACCATACGGTGAAACCGTTGAATCGCGGAACAGGAGGTTCGATGATGGAGCAACCAAGTAACTGCCCGTTCTGCCAAAAATGTTCTGTGGAATGGCCGGTTTATCTTGATGAGATACACCAGTTTAATGCAGACATATACCCAGAAGTGATGTATCAATGCCGCTGTACATACTGCGGGGCAAATGGACCGATAAAAGGTACGAAGCGTGCAGCTATCAAAGCTTGGAATAGGAGGAACTAAAATGGTTGAAAATCGAGTGTGTTTTACCGTCCGAGGAGAGTTCGGAGCGCAGATGAGCTTCGAGTCAAAAAACACGATCCCGTATGAAGATCTGTGCAAGTGTATCAACAAGGATACGTTGGTTGAGCTGATGTGCCTCGACGTAGCCGGCTATACCGGCGACGATATTCAGTTCATCACGCCAGAAGAATATGACGAGCGCTTTGGAGATGACGAAGATGAGTGAAATTATCATCCCATGCCTGCGGTGCAGTGCCGACGCCAAACTGCGCAGATGCGGTGATGGCTATCGCGTCGTCTGTCCCGAATGCGGCCTGAAGGGCGCACGGAAATGTGAAACCGCACATGTAGGACGTGGTAAAGCAAAGCAGCTGGCTATCCAGAAGTGGAACCAAATGCAATGTAACATTGTTGATGCTGCAATCGAAGCACGTTATTGGGGGATTCTGCAGCCACCATATGGAGAAAACTTGTGCGGTTCCATCTACAGGGGGCTTACCTCAACCATCAGGTATGACGTTGACGACAATCTGTATATTGGCAAAATTGTGGGAATTAAAGACACGGTGGCATTCCACGGTAGGACACTCAATGAATGCTTACATTCGTCCGAAAAGGCCGTGGACAAATATCTGAAGATGATACTGGAGGAAAGATAATGGTAGATTGCTGTGCGACCTGCGCATTCCACGAATGCCAGAAGGGGTATCTCTATCCGCATCGGTGTAAAAAGCACAAAGGCGAACGCTTTTCAGAGGTCGAATGGAACCGCATCGTGTACAGTCTGTATAAATGCGGCGAGTTCAAAAACATTGACGCTGTCAGTGATGTAGAGGACAGAGAACGTGAACATGAACGATGCCACTAAAATTGTCAGGGAGGACGAAATGATGGACCTGGAATCAGTTTTCAATGAAATCAAGGCAATGTCGCAGGAACAATTCGACGATCTCATGGAGAAAGTGCGTGCAATGTCGGAACCACCATACGATGAGACTGTCAATGAAGAACCTGCAGTTGCGCCGATGAATCAGGCTGATATCAGCGAGAATAGCCGGTACAAGGAGCTGAAAGTGAACCCATGCGCAAACGGCGTCCATTTTTCTGCTGTCATGGATGACGAAGACGGTAGCATTGTCGTTTTCGGAGAAGGTGGATGGGCGATGGGGTACATCGACTACCCGATGGGCACGGCCAACTGGATCGTCACGGACGAGTGCGAGCCGGGTGTGCAGCGATATTGGAAGACGTGCTCGAAATGTGGACAGAAAAAATGGTTCTTCAACTATATCGACGCACGGAATCTGAAACAAATGTATCCACTCTGCGAGTGCGGGGCGAAGATCATCGGTGTGGAAGAAAGGTTTGTATTTGAATGACATTGCACGAAGCAATCCTATTATATTCTGGATTTCCACCAGAAGAAAACTTCAGCTTTACAGTGGAAAGCATTGGACCATACATCATGGGCATTGCGTCAAACTATAAGCGGGAAGAAAACCGGCAATCCTTCACGATAAAAATCAGATATGGTGTCAATACGTTCTCTGACTACGCTGGCCGTGTTGGATTCAGAGATGGACTGCCGGGGCGGCTATACAAAGCAAAAATTGACGTAACAGCGCTGCTGGATGATGGCAATAAAATTAGGCCGAACAAGGAAGGTCGCTTCGTTGTGGATAATCGTATTACGGACGAGCTGCAAATCGAGAAAATCGAAGTCGGCCCCATTTCACTTGTTGCGGTATTCGACGGGAAGGAGATTGACAATACATGGATAGGTACATAAACGCGACCAAACTGATCGCAAGCATTGATGAATCTCTTGATTCAATGCGGAAAGAAGATGGCGAACTACCGGACACGGAAGATGTCGATGAATTGCTTCGATTCAGGAGCAAACTGAAAGCCGCGCCGGAAGCCCCAATTAGGGATTATCGTCCAGAGAACGCACCGTTTGTGACGGCTAACGGAAAACCCGTTGGACTTCTGAAAAGCATACGACCCGATATTACTGAAATTGTAATTTCAACCAGCTACTGCGGATGCGAGTTTGTAAACGGTGAACTTGCATCAGTGGAAATTCTGAAAGAACCGTTGGACAAATGGGAGGAACGATATGGTAAAGCTATCGACGATTCAAAAGCACAATAACCCGCACGTCATCCTTCGGAGTGATAACGAAGGACCCGGAGGCGGCTATCACGATTACACTGTGATGGATGTGGACAGAAAAAGTGTGATTGCACAGATAAAATTTCAGAAAGGCGCACGAAATGACCCGAATGCGCGTCACGGTGTTTTGGACGCTGACCTTTTGGAAATCGTGCGTGATAGGCTGACGGCCTTCAACAAGGGCGAATTTGCCACGCGGGAGAACGCCTGCGCAATCACGCATATTGAAGAAGCCCTCATGTGGATGGCGAAACGCTCCGATGACCGGGCAGAGCGCGGGGTGTTGGGGACGTATAACAAATGAGAGAAGATGAAGCTAAGACCATTTTTGTATGCAACACAATCACCGGCGGTGTTTATGAGGTGAAAAAGGGCTTTGACATCGACGAGAAGTGCATCAAGAATATTTTGGAACGCGTTAAAGCGCGTGGAGAGGAATATGCTGTGTTTATGCTTCCGGGCGTTGTAAAACATGGTGACATTGTGAGATATGCCAATGCTGTTGCAGATTTGAGACGACTTCAAGATCCTAGAATCCAAGAAATTGTGTATAGAACGCAAAAAGCGATTGAAATCCTGACGGCTGGAATGATGGGAGAAATAACATGAATGGTAAAAGAGAATACGGAGACTATCAAACACCAGAGTTTTTTTCTTTGGCCGTTTGTCAGTATCTTCAAAAGCAAAGAAAAGTAAAGCCATCTGTTATCATAGAACCGACGTGCGGCGTTGGCAGTTTTGTAAAAAGCAGCTTGATTTTTGATGCTTCAGAAATCATTGGCGTTGAAGTAAACCCGGAATATTGTGAGATATGTAAACAGGAGATTAGTGATCCCAGAGTTCAAATTATAAATGCAGATTTTTTTTCTTTTGATTTGAAGTCTGTGATTAAAGGTAAAGAACAACTCCTCATAGTAGGAAATCCGCCGTGGGTCAATAATAGTACTCTATCAACATTGAATTCGGATAACCTTCCTACAAAAGCAAATTTTAAAGGCTTAAAGGGACTGGACGCACTTACTGGCGCAAGCAATTTTGATATATGCGAGTACATTATTCTACAGTTAATAGCGTCTTTATCCAATACGAATACAACAATCGCCATGCTTTGCAAAACATCTGTTGCAAGAAATATCTTTGTAGAACTGAAGCGTACACATACAAACTTTAGGGCTTGCGATATTTTTGAATTTAATGCTAACAAGGTGTTTGGAATCAATGCAAGTGCTTGTTTGTTGGTAATTGAACTCTGTGAGTCCGAGTCTTCTACTGAAATTTGCAATGTGTATTCGTTTGAAAATCCCAATGAAATTATAAACTCATTTGGCTATGTAGATGGAAATTTCTACAGCGATGCAGCTAAAGGTGTTCCCGATTTCTCTGGCACTTGTTGCTTTGAATGGAGACAAGGTGTTAAGCATGATTGTTCTAAAATTATGGAATTATCTCAACAGGGAACCACTTTGGTAAATGGCTTGAAAGAAGTCGTAGATATTGAATCGGAATATGTGTTTCCGCTTGTAAAAAGTAGCATGTTTAAATCTCCGATAGTTAGCAATTTCAAAAAACAGGTAATTGTTACGCAAAAAAAGGTTCAAGAAAATACTGCTCATATAGAAAACGATGCACCTAAAACATGGTCTTATTTGGAGTCTCATAAAGAGCGTTTCTTAAAAAGAAAGAGTTCTATATACAAAGATGCACCTGATTATTCTATGTTTGGTATTGGTGATTACTCGTATGCGCAATATAAGGTCGGAGTAAGCGGATTCTATAAAAAACCGCTATTTTCTGTTCTTTTTTCTAACGACGGCAAACCTGTTATGACAGATGATACAAGCTATTTTATTTGCTTTTCTACTTATGATGCCGCATATACTGCCATGCTTATACTAAATTCTGAAAAAGTTCAACAGTTCCTTTTAACTATTGCTTTTTTAGATGCAAAACGTCCTTTCACCAAGAAGGTACTTGAACGAATTGATTTCCATAGGATTTTGGGTGCAATTTCTGCTTCAGATCTTGTAGATACTGAGAAACAGTTAGGCTTACATCGGTATTTTGATGAAACGATGTTAGCAAACTTCAAATTATTACCGGAGTTGAGCCAAGAGTCTTTAACAGCGTCGGTGCGTATGGTGGAAGCACTGCTGCCGGAGCGGTTTGAAGAGAAGCCGTGTGAATTCAACTGGAAAACTGTCAAGATGAATACCATTGTGAAGCACCGTACACTCGGCTATGGGATCATGCAGGGAAGTGTGTATCACATAAGTCCCCAAAATGAAAGGAAATTAGGCGCGGAAATCCAGTTCGAGAATGGCGTGACGAGGCGTTTCTTTGGGGACCAGTACAGGGACTTCACGAAGATCGGCCCGTGGACGGAGGAAACTTTGAAATGACTATTGAAGATTATCGGAAAAACCTCGACGTTATTGCCGATATAAATTTGAAAGATGAGCAACTACCTGCTGGATTCCGCATCGGGGCCTTTTGCGGACTACAGCTTGCTATGAGACTATTACCGGAGCAATTTGACACGGTTTCTGTACCATTTGGTCAACTCGTCAGCAACGCACTCGAAAAGATTTCTTATATACTTGCAGAAATGTAGGAGGCAGAGCGCGGCGTACTGGGGACGTATAACAAATGAGAGAAGATGAAGCTAAGACCATTTTTGTATGCAACACAATCACCGGCGGTGTTTATGAGGTGAAAAAGGGCTTTGACATCGACGAGAAGTGCATCAAGAATATTTTGGAACGCGTTAAAGCGCGTGGAGAGGAATATGCTGTGTTTATGCTTCCGGGCGTTGTAAAACATGGTGACATTGTGAGATATGCCAATGCTGTTGCAGATTTGAGACGACTTCAAGATCCTAGAATCCAAGAAATTGTGTATAGAACGCAAAAAGCGATTGAAATCCTGACGG